>TARA_R110002033_G_scaffold14202_2_pt1 | contig 26216 bp, 40 predicted proteins | sample TARA_R110002033 | Tara Oceans TARA_R110002033 (sample SAMEA4397051) | marine metagenome | biome: Polar Biome; feature: [SRF] surface water layer (ENVO:00010504); material: water (ENVO:00002006), including particulate matter (ENVO:01000060) such as... | depth 5 m
CTCATCTTTATATGACTGGGATATTGAACAATATTACAACTAAGGTGCTAAAATAACATATGGAACAAGGTATGCTGAACGGCCAACAAAAACAAAATTTAAAAGGTATTGCATCTTTAGGAAGACTTGAAGACAATCATTTAGCGCATGTTGCTCAGGGCGAAAGAATTATTCCTTCAATTGTTGCACAAAACAATCCAAAATTAATTAAACAAATAGATAAGTCTATTTCCAAGTATGGAGTGAATCCTAATTCATTTGTAGTTGGAAATAGGAATATGGAAATAAACCCACAAACAGGATTGCCTGAGTTTGGGTGGCTTTCTAAAATTGCAAAAAAATTAAAAAAAGTTGTAAAAAAAATAGCTCCTATAGCAGCAGTTATTCCAGGACCTTGGCAACCATTTGCTGTTGTATATAACAAAGGTAACGCATTAAACAATATTGCAAAAGGTGATGGATCAATTTTTGATGTAATGACTTTAGGCGCAGGAGGCTCTCAAAAAGTATTTGGGGACAAAGGTGCTTTAGCAAACATTAAAGCTGGAACAGGTATTGGAAGTTTATCAAATGTTACAAATGCTTTAAGTTCTAATGTAGGTTCTTTTATGAATGCTCCCAGAGAATATTTATCTAATATTGGAGAACAAGTAGCTAGAGATCAAAAAGCTGGGTATGGCGGTATTTTTGCAAACGTAGGTCCTAAAGGTTATGGCGGCCAATTTCTTGAAACAACATCTAGTTTAGCTAATCCTTTAAGTGGTACAGGCATTATGAATACTGCTGGAATGGGAGGCCAAATGATGCCTGTTTCACAAGGCTCTTCTCCTACAGATTGGCTTCAACAAAATTTTGATCCGAATGATTCTATAACAGAAAATGGAGTTCAAAAATTTAGATCTGTTACAGATGGAAATTATTATACACCTGATCAAGCATATCAAATGTATAACAATCAGAGTGGATTTCAAAGAACTTCAGAAACATCAACTTCAACAAATGATGGTGGTGGTAGTTTCTTTGGATTTAAAACACCAAATTTTATTAAAGGTATAGAAGACAAAGCAAAAGGACTAGTTGGTGGAGTTACAGGAACTTTTAAAGGAAAGTATGATCAGGATGGAAATCTTTTACAAGCGCCGACAATAGATCCAAAACTATTAGCGCTTGCCTTGGGTTACGGAAAAATTACTAGAGATGCAGCCATTAGACAATCTGGTGGAATGCAAGATATAAGAGAAACTTTGCGACCAGATTTGGCGCAACAAGAAGTTTATAATCCTGGAGGTGGCTTTGATGTAGGGTTAGGGAATCGTAGCTTATTGACTATGCCTATGGCTCCAACTCAAGGTATGCCAATAGAAGCTAGTTATGAGACTATGCCTAATGCTCCCGTTGGAACTCCTATGCCAGAAAGATTTATAAGAGGTGCTGCTAATGGTGGCATTATTCAAGCCTATGCAGTAGGTGGACAAGTTATAGACATGCGTAATGGTGGTGAATCAGAAGGTCCTGGAACTGGGACTTCAGATGATATACCAGCCATGTTAAGTGATGGAGAATTTGTCATGACTGCTAAAGCAACAAGAGGCGCTGGGGCATTTGATGTAGCCGAACAAGATGGTGGTATTATGTTATTACCAACAGGAGAAGCAAGCAGAGAAAAAGGAACTGATAATATGACAACACTAATGGAAACTTTTGCGAGGTATGGGTAATGTCTATAATGGATAATGTAAGAAATGCTTTTTCTGGAGATTACACTCGCGCACAACCACAAGCTCCTATTCTTTTAGGGCAAGGTACTAACGAAGTTATACAAGACCCCTTATTAAAAGATTTATATTTTGGCTCTCAAGGATCTCCAGGTTTTCTTAATCAGTTGCAACAAGCTGGATCAAATTTAATTGGTCAAAACGTTCCATTACAACAAACAGCAGGAATATCAAATTTAGAAAATCGAGCTTTAAATCAAGCTGAAGCAGGTATTGGTGCTTATAAACCATTTTTAACCAAATATTCAAACTTGCTTGATGAGTCTGTGCAAGGCGCAAGAGATGCATACGGTTATGGAAATCAATATTTACCAACAGCCACAACTGAGATAGGCCAAGGTGTAACTTCGTTGTTAGGGTCTTTAGGCGAGGCAAGAGGCTTATCTAGAACAGCCGCTAGTAATTATGATAATAGATTATTAGAATCAGAGGGTCTTTTAAGAGACACCACTGGTGGCTATAATCAACTTAGCACAGATGCTTTTTATAATCCTTATGAACAACAAGTAGTTGACCAAACTCTTCAAGACATTAATAGACAGTATGGGCAAGCTGCTGTTGGAGAAAGTGCAAGACAAGTGGCTGGTGGTGCGTTTGGCGGCAGCAGAGGTAGGCTTAATCAAGAAGAAATAGCACGACAATTTGGTCGTGGTGCAACAGAGGCTATTGGTGGCATACGTGCTGGTGGGTACAACCAAGCTCAACAATTAGGAATGGGCGAGTTCCAAAGACAGTTAGACGCTAGAAGACAAGCAGCAAGCGGATTATCAGGATTAGCTGGACAACGCCTTGGGTCTGAGACTGGATTAGCATCTACTTTGGCTGGATATGGTCAAGGAGAAGAAGCAGGACGTGGAAGATATGCGTCTGGGTTAATGGGTATTGGTCAACAAAAATCTTTAAATGCTGCAGGATTAGGTCAAGCATTGGCTGGATACGGCGGTCAAATGGGTCAACTTGGAGGGTACGGCCAACAACTAGGACAAGCTCAAAGACAAGAACTTGTGGGATTAGGATCAATTCCTAGAAATATACAAGACACTAGATATCAAAGAGATTTTACTCAACAAACAGCTCAACAAAACAGGCCGTTATCAACTTTATCTGGAATTGCTGGGATAATGCCTCAGTATCAAGCTGGATCTTCACAAATTACAGGAAGTTATGGATTGCCTGTTGATCCGTTAGCCGCAGGTATGCAGGGGGCTATGAGCGTTTATGGTGGTCTTTATAAAAACGCTTATCCTGGTAGTAATGCATAATGAATGCTCTAGATAGAAAAATGTTTTCTAGGGGATATGCTAATGGTACTCCTAACTCAACAATTCAAGTTAAACCATTTGACCCGATTTATTCTAATAGAGACATAATAAACAGAATAATTATGGCAGAAAGTAGTGGTGATCCAAGCGCAGATAGTGGTCATGCAAAGGGTTTAATGCAAATAAAAGATACAACCGCAGATGATCCAGGTATTAATTTTGCTGATGGTACTCCCGTACAACCAGTCCGTAGAGAAGGTCCAAACGGAGAAATTTCAGCACAAGAAAATGTAAGGTTTGGTACAGACTATTTTGATGCTCTAACTGACAGATATGGTGGAGACTTAGTAACCGCAGCTATGGCTTACAACTCTGGTCCTACAGCTATTGATAATTGGATAGCAAATGGAAGAAAATACGAAGAATTAAGGGGAGAAACTCAAGACTACATAGGTAAAATTTTTGGTCAAAATGTGCAACAACAAGTTAAAGATGGCACATATAAACAGCAAGCAAGTCCAACCGCTCAAGAAAGGCTAGATAGTCTTCCTTTCCCTGGCCAATTGCCTCCATACCAAGAGCCGCCACAAACAAATTATGATTTTAATCCGTCTACTATGATTAGTGCCGAATCTCGTACTTATGCGCCTCGAATAAAAAATCCAGAAATGACATTTAGATCTTCAAGTAAAGTTCCAAAACCTTTAGAAATTTACGACAAGAAAACTGATACTATGTATCAACTTAATGATGACTTTATAAAAAGTTTGTTGTTTGAAGGAGCTAATGTATTTAGTATTTTAAAAGAAGACTCTACAAAAGGAGGAAGTTTAGTATTTGGATCACAAGTAGCAGAACAATTAGAAAAATACAGAGAAGAAAATGAATTTTTGAACCTATCGAGAAGATCATTTGATCTGCTTGATGCTAGGGATGTTGGAACAATTGGTACCGATACCCTTGGTAGACTTGGCATAATTACTGAGCCTTTATTTAGATCCTTAGCTGGTTTTGTAGGAGAAACTAATATTTTACCTGGATCTCAAAAATTAAGAAGTTTGGATGACAAAACTAATCTTTTTGGTGGTTTTTTGCCTGGAATACCTTTTCAAGAAAAGGGTACCAGTTACATACTTAGCGATAGAGAAAGAGCTATTAAAGCCTTAAATAATATGATGGACGTAAGTGGGGGTAAAGCAAGATCTGATATTCAGATGAACCCATATGCTGAAAGCGATCTAAGAGATAGATTGGCTATAGATGGTTTTGATTTAGACATGCTTATGCCTGGCCCAAACTTCAACCCAGAAGAGCAAAAAAGGTATAAGGATTTTATTGCAAGTAAAGAAGCGACTGAAGACCCTTTGAGTGAAAGCTCTATAGCATCTGATATTGAAGAATTGGAGACTGCATCATCTGCTGAAACAATGGATGCTACTACTGCTCCTCTGAAAAGTGGGGGTTTTGAATTTTTAAAAAATTTGAAACCGCCTAGAGCAAATAGCATCGAAGATAGTATTAATGAAATTACCGCAGAAGCTACAAAACCTCCTGTAAATAGTGCTTTAAAAGATATAGAAGAAGAAGAAATTGTAATAGAAGATAGTGGCAAGATAGACGAAAATGGAAAAAATATTTTAATAAAACCAACCATAGGTCAAGAAGGAGAAATTATTCTTAGCGAAGAAGGAAATATTACACAATCTGATGATGATGGAAATATTATTGTAAGTAATAACCAAGGAGAAGTTATTTCAGTAAACGGAGAAACACCCGAAATATCAACTGAAAATATTAATGAAAATACAATTTCTTCATTTAGCCAATCACCTGTAGCAAAGTCTTTACAAAGTGGCATGAGTTTAGGAGCTTCCTTGGCTGATATGTTCCAAAAAATTAGTGCAGTTCCTAACGTTAAAAATACATTAGATTTATTGCAAGGTGGAGCTCAAACTTACTCAGCTTTAAATTTAGCAGAAGAAGCTGCAGAGAAGAAAGATACAAGAGCATATCAAACAGCTCTTGCTAAAGAAATAGCAAAAGCGAGAAGTGAAATTAATAAACCACTTTCTGTTACAGAAAACGCCAGGCTTACAGAAAGCTCTTTAGAAGTTGACCAAGCTGTTACTGATTTTAAAAACGCATCTCAAAACTTAGCTCTTATTGATCAATTAATAGAAATATCAAAAGACCCAGACATTAAAGGTTGGAGAGGTTTTATAGGTAAATTAACAACAAAAACTGAGGCTTTCTTAGCAGCAGGTGGAGAAACTCCAAAATCATTTGATGAATTACCTCCAAGAGTTCAGTTTGAAAAACTGATGACAATTGTTTCTCAGAAAAACATTAAAGAAATATTAAATGAAACTGGTAAAACCATTTCTAATATTGATAGAGATATTGTTGATAGAATTATGGGTAAAATTACCGTCTTTACCGATCCAGCAGAAACATTAAAAGCATTACAGCTTGCTAGAGAAGACTCTTTGAAAAACTTAGAGTCGTACAGAAATAAAGGTAGAACTCTTTTGGGATTTTTGAAAGAGTACGGTAAAGTGCCAGGGTCTGCTCAAACAGAAACAGATATATTAGAGCAATTAATAAACTTTGACAGAAAAACTTACAGATCAAACTTAACTAATGAAAACTTTACATCTGGCGCTGGTGTATCTTATGCAGGTACTCCAGTTTATAACTTGTCTGGCCAAAAAATATCTGACTAATGCCTAAATATAATATTGAAATTACTCCAGGCAACGTTCAATCTATTGAAGCCAACTCTCCAGAAGACGCAGTTCAAATTGTAAAATCTAGTTTAGCAGAGGCTTCTGCTCTACCTTATGTAGATAAGGTTATGTTTGATTATGAAAGTGGCGTTCCAGATAAAAAACTTAGAAGATTGTTGGGTAGAGCTGAAATTTTACCAAGTAGAAAAAATCCTTTTATAGAGTTTGATGCTGTTATGGACGGCTATAAAGCTAATATTTTAAATGGACAGTATGTTAGAAACTCTAAAGGCCAACTTGCAATTACTCCTGAAGGAATGGAGGCATTAGGATATGGAGACAGGGTTAAGACCGTTCAACTTTCTAATGGTGATGTTATTCCTCAACACACAATTATTGACGAAAGATCTTTTGATATGAAAACAGGAGATCTATCAGACATGACTGGAGCCATTGGTCCGGTTTTAGGGGCTGTATTGATGATGGACCCTAGAGTAAGAGGGTTAGCTGGGCTTACAAGAATGCTTGGTGGAAGACCCCGAATGGAAAGAATGCTTGCTGCAGCTTTTGGTAGTATGTTTGGTGAGGGTACCGAAGAGTTTTTAGATGCTACGCAAGGATTTAATAAAAAAACCACAACAGAAGAAGCTAATAATTTAGGTAATGAGTTTCTTTTTGGGTTTGCTGGACAAGGATTAGGTGAGGCTTTTGGCGCGGCCTACAAGCTTCTTTTAGGTAAAAGGGGTACTGATAACCTAAGACTTTACAATCAAACTGTAGCAGGTAGATCTGTAAATGATGTTAGAAAATTAGATGAAAGTCTTGGCAGAGAAGCTACTGAAAAAGAAATTAAAAGAGCGGTAAAAAATGGAAAAGTAAAAACACATTCATTTAAAGCTGTTCCTTCGCAAACAGCTTTAACAAGACCTTTGGTTGGTAGAAGTCAGGCTGTAGCAGAACAAGTTTTAGGAAGTAAAAGAGATAAGATGCAAGCTGGTTATCTGTACGAAGAGCTTGACTATATGTTAAAAGATATTGGTTTAGAAAGAGCTTCTTTGCAAAGTTATTTAAGCGAAGCAACAAAAGAAGGTCTTGACACTCAGGTTAAGTCTAGGTTGTTAAAATTGCAAGATGCTGAAAATAAAGTAACCAAAGATTTAGAAAATTTATTTAACGACATGACTGAAGACATACTTGACATAAATTTGTATGGCGACGCTCCTCAAAGCCAAGAAGTTGCCGCTCAAATTAGAAGTGTTTTACAAGAAGCTCAAGATTTTATTGGCAAATCTGCAAATGAAAGATATATAGCTGTTGATAAAAGTTTCGAAGTATTACATCCAAGAATAGATAATTTAATTCAAGCAAACATTAGACAGCACAGGCTTCCTGAAATAGAAAGAATGATTGCTGATTTTAAAGAAACAACTAACATTCCCCTGGGCTCTACATTTAAAACTGAAGCAGAAAAGCAAAGCTCACAAGCAGCTATCAGCGTTATTGAGCCTATGATAAAAATGATGAAAAGCAGAGATCGAATAACTTTGCAACAAATTAGAAATGACCATTCCCAATTAAGAACTCTTTTAGAAGAAAAAGGAATTGATACTTATACAGCAACTTTAGTAAGAAAAATTATTAATAAGCTTGATAATGGAGGGGGTGGTACTAATCCAAAAAATTACGACAGTATTATGACCGACTTCCAAGACCCTAGTAAATTTATGGCTAAAATAAATCCTCTTACTGGAAGGCCTTGGGCAGACGATATTCTTAATAAAGGTGTACCTGATAAAGTTAATGGCTCTCTTAATCAAGGCGCTAGACAGAGTGGAATAGCAAAACAAAACCCTGATTTTAATATAGAGGGATTTAATGCAGATGACGTAGTTGCGTCTACTAATGGAGATATAAAAATGCTTGTTGATGATGCGGGCAACCCACACTACATAAGCATGATGGATGACGCTTTAAGGAAATCACCAACCAGAGCAGAGATATTAAAAACAACGGAAGCTTTGTCAGGTTTGAGAGATGCTAATAGAACTTTTTGGGAAAGACAAAGGGTGTATGACAGCAGTAAAATGCAACAAATTATTCATAGTGGAAAATTAATTAACTCTTGGGATGAGTATCAAATTTTTGATAGGGCTATATTAGGTGGTACTGATAAAGATTTGTCTAATATTTTTAGAGCAGCTAGAGAATATGATGGTTATAAAAATAATATATTAAAAGCAGGAGAAGAGCTTTCTAATTCAGAAGGCATGTTAAGAAATAACCTTCAAAGAAGAATGTTTCAAGACGCTTTTCAAGAAGCAACCCAAGATGGAACTCAAGCACTAGACTTTAGTGTTTTTGCAAGATCTTTTAATAAGTTTAAAAATAAATACCCAAACAAACTAGAAGTTTTGTTTAACGGTAAAGGCCAAGTTGTTTTAGATACACTTAATCAAATTAACAAATTAAACCCACGGTTAAAACCTATGGATGTTTATAAAGAAATAAACAAAATGAAGTTAAGTAAGAAGGGATTATCAACATCGCAACCTGGTTTAAATTTTATTAGAGGCCTTAGAGAACAAGCAGAAGCATCTGCTGATACATTAAGATTTGAAGCTAATAAAGCAATAGCAGACTTGCCTACAGTTGGTTTAGAAGAAACTGTTACTAAAATATTTAGACCAGGTGGAGCATCAAATATTGAGCTGTTAAAAAAAACAGTTAGTCCAGAAGTATTTAAAAGCGTTCAAAACACCAGCATGACTAAGCTCTTAAAAAAATCTGTTGATTTAGGTGGTAATGGGAAGATTACAGATCTATTTAAACCAGCTCAATTAAAATCTGTTTTAGATAGTTACGGCGATGACACTTTAAATGCTATGTTTGGCAAAGACATTTCTCAAGGTTTAAGACAATTTCAAAAAACAATTGATGCAACAACCTTTGGTGAGATTGGAAGAGGTGGAGCTGCAGGTACCTTGATTGCTGCGGGTATTGCGGTAAACGCTTTAAACATACAAATGTTGCCTGTTGTTGCAGGACTGGCAATTGTTAGAAACGTTTTAAGTAAACCTGGATGGGTTAAATTTATGACCAAGACAGATAAAGGCGCTATTATGCAAGCCATTGATGCTTTTGAAAAAGCTGCAAGACAAGAAGGTGTAAGGTTAATAGGTGGAGCAGTAACTGAAGGTGGGAATATTATTGAAGGATTTAAAGGAGACATAGTTGATGAAGCTCAAAACTTTATAGACACTTCAGATGCGGCACAGCAAATTAAAGGTACTGTAGGAGAGGTTTTGGAATCTACTGATGATATGCAAAATCAATTACGACAACAATCACAAAAAATTGTTAAAAGTTCTATAGAATATCCAGAAGTAAAAAGTGTTCAAGGTTTAGATCCAGCAAGAATTGATTTTGCTGAAAGATTATATGGAGGAAGAAGAATAATCTAATGAAAAAATATGCCCCAACAACAAACCTTAGTAAAGAACAACAGGCTTGGGTTAAAAAACAAGAATTATATAACTCTCATCCTATCTATAAAGAACCTATTGTTAGAAAAATATGTGAAATGTTTGACGGTAAAGTTTTATTAAACTCAATTAAACATAACGCAATAGAGTTTTAGTAACCTATTTCATTTCTATCCATACCCAAAGGTTTATCTGACAAACAAACCCAATCTTTTAATGGAATATGTATGTAAGGCTCATTGTCCTCATCGTATGTAGGAGTTTCATTTACATTCATTCTTACATCATAAATAAAATCTTTTTTCCACTCATGCATGTAAATACCATCAGTCATTGCATAAACTATAATAAATGGGACACCTGTTGCAAGAGCAAAAGTAGATCCTCTTCTTAGTTTATTTGTAGATAATATTAAAGTGTCATACTTGCTAAATTCAAAAGTGCGACATTTAACTTCGCACCAATAACATTTATTTTTTGACTCAATCCAATAATCTAGTGAATAAGTTGTGGGTAACTTAAAGCAAGATACCCCCCATAGTCCTTCTAAAAATCCTGCAACTCGTTCTTCTCTTTTCTGATCGTGATGTGTTTCTAAACTAGGTGTTTTCATAACTACTCCTTTATAAACTATTTAATAATTTTAACTTCATGTTCTGTTTCGATAACCACTCTAGCACCACAAGACAAAATAGGTTTGTCATTGCCGCCATACTTTACTTTTGCTGGACCTAGTATTTCTACTTCATGACAATATGTATTTGTTTTACCCCGTTTAATTGTAATAACTGGCTCATTAGTATTGTTTTTTTTGTTAGATCTAATTTTATGTTGATTTACATGAACATAAGTTTTCATAATTATTCCTCAAAGAAGTTAGGATCTACGGCAACAAACCTTTTGGTTGGTCTGCCTTTACCCCCAACCTTAATTTCAATTTCTTGGATTTCTCCAGCGTTTATTAATCGTTCTATTATTTCCTTTACTTCATATGACTTCATGCTTCTAAATAGTTCATGTCTGTCAACCTCTCTTTTAGATATTCCTTCTTGTTCTCTTGATCTTATAAAAGACAAGACTTGTTTAATTTTTGTTTCATTGCCGCTGCTTGCAACTTTATCTCTACAGGCCTCAATAAACAAAAGATCGTAATACTTTACATAATTTATAGCCCATTGGGTAATGTCTGCTGTAATTTTTTTAGCGTCTGGGTTAGATGCTAGTGTGCATAAAAGAGAAAGCCTCATTGCTTTTTCCCTAGATCTAGATAGTAATGGCTCTAAGTTATCTCTCTCAAGTATGTCTTGTCTTTTAACTATCTCCCTAGCAAAGTCTTGCAATAATTCTTCTGATTCTTTATCAAAATCCAAAACTATAGGATTTAAATCAATCTCTGCATTATCACGCATTACATCATCAGTTTCGTTTCTATACCTTCTAATGTAATTAACCCAATTAGTAATGGTTATAGGCGCTTTAGTAAATTTCTTTAAATCAGAAACACGCCTTGGTTCTTTTGATTCTATTACCATAAATCTATTTAAAAACCCGTCTGCAATACGCCCGCCATTTAAAGCTTTGTAAAAGTTTTTAGGGACTGATAAGCCAACCAAAGTAATAGCTGGTTTGTGAGTTACCCTAGCCATCATTTGTTCTTTGTATTGTTCTTGGACGCCCATTAAAGAGTAGTTATCTGGTCTTAAAGTTCCATGACATCGACCCCAGGCCTCCATTAATGTTTGTATGCCGTCTTCTTTGTTAGTGTTCCCCTGGGTGCTTATGGCTTCTAATCTCTTGCCAAACTCATCCATAATTGTAATTTGAGTTGGCCTCATTTTTAAAACAGAATGAACTGCACCACTTGATGTATAGCCGTCTCCTACGACTAAAGTTTGATGCTCTGTAGTATTTAATATTTGCTCTACAAAAGTTTTTATATTTTCTTTACCTTGTCCTGACTTAGCAATACACATAAAAAACAAAGATGAAAAGTTATTCATGTTTGTTCTATAGATCCTTCCGCAAGTAACACTTGCTAAAGATAAAGCTGCAACTAAAGACAGCTCTGGTTGGGGAACTTGAGCAATACTTTCGCAAAACTCAAACATATCTTTTAATAAACCTGGAGGATTAAATAAATCTTTCGGCCTCTCTATAGATTGTTGTGCTTGTACAAATAATGGTGCTTGTTGATTTTTTCTGTCATGTGTCGCTTTAACACTATGAACAACCATATCTATTTCAGATTGTGGCAATGGTGGGTTGTTTTGCACATTCCAAGATTGCATAAAAAATTTTATAAAATCTACGTTTACATTTTTAGATATTAGATATCCTGCAAATCTTGCAGCTTGGTCATTCCTACTCCCCTCTTTAACGCCATCTAATGAAAATGGTGCCGTTGCATTCTTACTTACATTTTTTGGAACTCCAGTAATCTTTAACCACTCTTGTTCAGTAAAGTTTGGAAGATCTGTAAAATCATGTAGATCCCATTCAGCTAGAACTTGTGGCCTGTAAACTTGTCCATTCGCATGTCTGTTATAGGGTGCTATTATTAAGCCACCTACACCTCTTATGTCTATAAGTCTTTCAGTAGGAGTGTCGTTTGTTCTTCTTGTGGCAAACGTAGTGTAGTTTTGTGGGTTATTATAGTAATAATGCATACCTTTGCCAGTTATTACCTTAAAAGGCGTTACAGGTAGGTTGTTTTCAACCCAACTCATACTCTCTGGACTGTCTGCATCGACTACTAAAAATTTCCCACAAACTAACGCTACCTGTAAGTTATCCCTATCTTTAAACCAACTTTTAACTAAAGATTTTTTTGGTCTTTCAGTTTTATATTGTTCCCACCCTCCGAGAAAAGAAGGTGGTTTTTTATTTGATCTTTGTAGGGGTACTACATTTAACCCGTCATTAAAATAAGCTAATGCTATATCTAACGAAGAATCATTCTCGTTAATGTTGAGTTGAAACATTTATTATGCTTCAACTATATCTTTCATCTCGCCGTAGATAGATTCATAATCTAAACGACCATCTGTTGCTCTAATAATTTTTTTAGCTTGTGCAATAGATGGTTGTCTATATCCGTATCTCCACGCTTTGATTGACGCCTCAGAAATATTAAATAATTTAGCAGCCTCGGGCATGCCTAAAAATTCAATATATTGTTTTAATGTATATCTTTTCACTTGTCTATCCTTATATTGTGGTTGAATGTTAATGCCCTCGAGCTTCTTGAGTTCTCTGGATGATAATGTTTTGATTCTAAAATAGTAATTAGCTAACCAAACAAATTCCTTATTACTCAATCTACTCCCTCGAAAATATTAATTTTACACATTGTAGTTTTTTTATGTATAATAAGTCAATAGAGGAGGACTCAAAATATGAGCATACAAAATAGAATAGTAAGCCCTGATGATTTAGTAGATAAGCAGGGTGCAAAGATACTTGTATACGGCGCAGCTGGATCGGGTAAAACACAACTTTGTTCGACAGGACTTGGAAAAATTTTGGTTATAAGCGCCGAGGCAGGGTTGCTTTCAATCAAAGACTGTAAGAATGTAGATGCCATCGAGGTTAAAGAGGCGTCTGAGGTAATGCAGATTCACGACCTGTTGGTCAAAGGCGAACTTCAATATGATACTGTTTGCTTAGACTCGATTTCAGAGATAAGTGAAATATTATTAAGTTGGGAAAAATCTCGTAACAAAGATCCGAGGGCTGCATATGGAAATGTGCAAGAATCTGTTACTAATGTTATGAGAGCGTATCGTGATCTAAAGATGCATGTTGTTTTTGTTTGTAAAATGGAAAAACAAAATGTAGACAATATCATGTCATACGAGCCTAAAATGGTTGGTACTAAATTAGGCCAATCTATCACTTACTTCTTTGATGAGGTTTTAGCACTTCGTGTTATAGAAGATCAAGATGAAGACGGCAAAATAATTAAAAAAAGATGGCTTCAAACTGAAATAGGTCAAGGGCATACTGCCAAAGATAGAAGTGGAAAGCTAGAATCTTTTGAAGAACCAAACTTAGCTTCTTTAATTCATAAGCTAGGTTTTGCTGTAGAGCAAAAACAACAAAGTACGGGAGGTACTAATAATGAGTGATTTTGAAGGTGTGGACTTTATAACTGATATGCCCGAAGGGACTGGATCTATTGACCCAGCTCCAGAGGGAACGCATGGTGCTAAAATTATCGAGGTTGAGAAATATCAATCTCCTAATAGTGGCAACTGGACTTGCAAAGTAGTTTTTCAAATTGATGGAGGAAAATACAAAGATCATAGCGAATGGTATAATCTTTGGCATCCTAATCCAGATACAAAAAAGTTATCTAATGCTTTATTTACACAGCTAAACTTGGCCACTGGTTTTAAACAGTATCCAACTGAGTTTGTATCTTTGGTGGGAAGAGATCTTCAGTTAAAGATGTATCAAATTGAAGACACTTGGACTGATAAGGATGGCAACCCAAGAACTAGCATGAAAACTAAAATATCCAGAGATGGTTATGTTTCTAGTAGCATAGCTCCCCCATCCCCATCTGGAGATAAGCCTGCTTTCTAATAGGGCGTGTTTATTTTAATAAGGGGCGAAAGCCCCTTTTTTATTGTTTGTTAGAAAGATCTACAGTTATGACTCTGCCACTTGCATAACTTGTTTTTCTGTAATGGGTGTCTTTACTGCTTTGATAATAGTATTGAGTTACTTGATTATTCTTTTTTTCTAACTCAAGTTCTTTTTTTCTTTCATTTTTAGCTTGAATGTCTTTTGGATATGCCATTATTTATTATGCTCCTTGGCGATTGCAACGCCTATTTGATATATTATTTGAGGTATTATTGCGTTTCCTAACGCTTTAAGTCTGTCCACCCGCTTGGGTATCCCATCAGCCACTCTACCCACATTGGGTTCAACTGCCCATTGACTCCCATCATTTTTAAACGATTCGGCAATTGGCCTTGGTGTCTCGGTTTCTCTATCAAGTGCTTCATGCTGTTCTGACCTTTGTAATCCCTCGCTGCTGGAGTCGGCCACATCTTTTTCTTCTCCTCGTAATCTACTGCGTCCGATAACTTTGCTCCGAACTTCTGACCTGTTCCCTTCCTCGCTACTGAGTAGCCCGTTTCCGTCTCCGTTACATAATCCCCCATTGCTGGAAAGTAATCCGTCGCTTTCGGAGTCGGCCATTTCCTGTAAGGATTCTTGCTCTGACTGTCCGTTACTGCCGCATTCAGATTCCATCCGTGCGTTCCCTTGATCATACTCGGACTTGGTTTCTCTGCGTAAGCCATTCTCGGTGTTGCTCGAGGTGTTGGCCATAGCTTCTGTTCCATTAGATCTGTCGTCGGATACCCGTGATTCACTTGTTCTGCTAGAGATCCTGGGGGAACTGTATTCCTCCCCATTTCGTCTCTCATTTTCTTCCTTTTCTCTAAGCCCTCTTTCGATCTCTCCGATATGTTCGTCGCACTTGGAGTCAGCCACATTTGATTTTCCGATAATCCAGACTCTGTCTCTTCTATGGGGCGCTTCGATACCGCAAGCTGGAATAACAAACGATTGCGTGGAGTAATTTTCTGTTTCCAAGTCAAGACACACATCATCGAGTGCCATGTTGACGAAGCCAGCAACGTTTTCGATAATGACCCAAGTGGGTTTCTTGGATTTAATAATTTCAAACACGTACGGCCAGAGGTGTCTGTCGTCTTCTTTTCCTTTGCGATTGCCCGCTTGACTGAAGGGCTGGCATGGAATCCCTCCGCAGATGAGGTCAAATTCTTGAATAATTCTTTCTGGTTCATTTCCTATCTCCTTTAAATCTTTATATATTGGTGTATTAGGCCAATGTTTATTTAATACTTTACAACAAAATTCATCCACCTCGCAAAAAGCTACAGTTTCAAAAGATTTTGTTGCCTCTAATCCTAATGAAAATCCACCGATTCCCGAACATACATCTAAAACTTTAATCATCTAAAAATCCATCGTTGTCTACAATCAACCACAAAGTTAATATTATAAAAAGACTAACTATTAGGATAATTGCTATAAACCCAGTTAAAATATAACAAAATATATTCATCACAGTTCTTCATAATGTTTTATTAAAAAATCTAGATACCAAGATGCTTTTTTAAGGTCTTCTATATTAGAGTTCTTGTACTTATACCTATGAATATATTTAATTATTGAACCTTCTAAATAAGAAGTAAAATTAGATCCTAGCTGTTGTTTAATATAATCAATACACTCAACACCACCTTCGTTGTAATGAGGGGGGTGGTTTATTTGCATGTCTTCTTCATCAAATGGTGGAAAATTTGCTTTAATCGTCATTTAAATTTATCTCCACAGTATTGGGTGAATTGTAAACGGATGCTTCTTGTCCGTTTAATACGTTCTTGTACTCTTCAACCATTTTGCTTAAATGAGCCCAACCAGAAGTTAGATCCTCTGCTTTCATAAGAAAAATCTTACTTGCAAAAGGTTCTTTTTTTTCTTGAGCAACAAAAATAAAGTTTTCTACTTTAAAACCAGCTTTTTCATAACCTCTTTGATACCAAGAAGCCTGTAAGTCATATTGATATTTCTTAACAGACGAAGTAAATCCTTTTATGGAACAATCTTGTGTAGTTTTGTAGTCAATAACGCTTATTGTTTTTGGTGAGTATGGAGAATCTACGGGGTGTCTTATAACATCCGACTTAACTTTTAAAAGAACTCCGTCTTCTTCCCAAAATATAGCTACCTCATAGGGAGATGCAAATTCATTTGGAAATTCATTTTCGTTTGGGTTTAACAACTTTTGACCTTCTAACAACAAAGATTTTTTCATAGCATATATTTTATCTCTGTCTGCGCTAGATATTACTGTCAACCCCCTTGATTGATAATCTTGTTTTAAAGACTTATTTGCATTTGTATATGGAGATCCAACTATACAAGCAACTGTTTCGTTAAACTCTTTTTCTCCCTCAACAACTAAAGCGTGGGCTGCTGTCCCAAATCTAAGAGCATGACTATCCTCAATTGTTTCATGTAACGCATGTAATTGGCTTTGTCCAAAGCGTCTGATGGTTGAGGAAGAAACACCAGGCGACATATGATAAAAGTTATGCTCCATATTAGGAAAGTAAATCGCATCTCCGACCTCCTTGTGTTCTTCTTGCTCTAGCAATTCAGGCAGTTTTATTTTCGTCATCTTTTTCTCCTTTTTTTGAAATCTCATGGGCTATCTCTAGCATAAGCTTTTGCATATCGGCCATAAGATAATTTAATTTATCATCATTGATGATGTTATCTTTGTTTTCTAAGTTCATATCAATCCTCCATTTGCATTATACATACATTTTCTATAAAATGTCTACTTAAAGTATGATAATTAAAAAGAGAGGTTAATATGTCTAAATCAGGACAACTATACTTGGACACTCAAGATGCCTTTGATTGTGCAATTGATGATGGTTTCGAGGATGAAAAAGAACTTGCGTTAAATTACGCAAAGTATTTTGAAGAGTTTACAGGTTATAAACCTTCGGATCCTTTGTATGATTGCAAAAGAATTAAGCAAGAAAGAGAGAGTGAAGTTCAAAATATTTATTAAAATTGATCTTCAAAAACCCAACACTATCTTTTACTAACTCTCCGTATGTCCAAGAGATAGTTGCTGACTTCAAGGGGGTCAAGTTGGTAACCCCTTGCTTTTTATAATATAGGAGAAAAAAATGGTGTTACAGTTTAAAGAAAGTTTAAAAGGGTCTGGCCACATGGATATAGCTGATAATTTATTGAATAGTTTTAGTGAGATTTATAAGATAGATTTAACTGCTTTGTCTATTAAAGAAATGAGAGATGTGCTTAAACATAATGATTGGATTAGACTAGCTTTTGCAATTAAGTATGGGGAGCAGCTACATTGATTAAAGAACATTTAAAAAAAGCACGAAGAAAGTGTAAGGTCTGCAAACTAAAAAAAGAATTAAACTCAATTAATTTTCCAGATAGAAAAATACTAAAAAAAGCACCGCCTTTTAGATGGGAGTGTCGATCTTGCTACAACAAAAAGAAAAGAACTTTAGCAAGTTATTGGGCAAGTAAATTAATTTCTGGTGCTAGGTATAGATCGTTAAAAAGAGGTTGGTCGCCCTGCACTCTTAAAGCTGAAGATATTTATGCTGTATGGCCTAAAAATAATATATGCCCTGTTTTGGGAATAAAAATGGTTCATGGGCATGAAAATAAATTTAACTCACCTACATTAGAACGCATTGATAACAATAAACGCTATTTGAAAGAGAATATTTTAGTTGTATCGCATAGGGCTAATTGCATAAAAAATGACGGAACTTGGCAAGAAATCATACAAGTAGGAAAGTTTTATAAGAATTTAGAGAAAAAAAATGAAGTTTTTGAAAGAATGAAAGAACTTAAAGACCTGGCAGAAGAAAATAAACGCTTATCACAAAGAGTTGAAGGTTGGCAAGAGTTTTGTGAATTTCTAAAAAGTAATTGATTTATTAAAGACAATCTTCTCATTATTTAATATGATGAGACATGACTTTAAAAATAGTAGACATTAACAAAAAAAAAGGAAAACCTAGCATTAGTGAAATTATAGACTCTTGCGATAGTATGCTTAATAGTTTTGAGCTTAGAGGAGAAAGTAAACTTAACACAAGCCTAACTCTCATGTCTTATGCTTTCTCCGTTATATTAGACTCCACAGATAACGAAGATATGAGCGTAGGATATGTAAATGAGATACTGTCTAACTACATAGATCAATCAGAAATGGTTACTTTTGTTCCTGATTTTGATGTTAAATTTGATCCAGATACTCCGAAAAATTAATATTGTCTTATTTTTGTCATAAATGCATGACGTCTGTATCCCCTTCTGTTAAAGGCTTTGTCAATTATTTTATTTTTTTTATTTTTGTCAGAGAGAATAAAGATAACTGTATAATTTAATAGATTATAGCTTGACGGGACGGGATTAAAGTTCTAAAATTTTGAAAGTAATACTATAGGGTTTAGTAGGGTGGTCTAGTATTAATATCTGGTCCCCAGCAGCTGGGATGGTAGATCTACAAAACAATTTGCACAAACTCTTGTTACTACCTTACAATTACAAGTAATGACACAAAAAACAACACAGCTTGATGATGATTTGGAATATAATCCTATTATAGAGGCCGTAGATGAACCTCCCATTGAATATTGCAACCTAGATAAACGCCTTAATCGCAGACAGCATCTGTTTATATGGCATTCTGTTAATAACCCTAGAATGTCTTTTGTAGACGCTGCAACTAAATCTGGTTATAAAGATCCTCGCCAAGCAGCAAACAAACTTATGATGAACCCTCTGGTCCGAAGCGAATACAACTATTTGATGAATGAGGTGAAGAAGAAGTATGAATTAAATTATGATAGGGCAGTTCAAGATTTATATGATATTAGAGACAAAGCCTTAGAACATGGATCTTTTAACGCTGCAATTACAGCACAAAATTCTTTGTTAAAAATGGGTGGTTTAATTGTAGATCGCAAAGAAATTAAATATGGCCTGGTAGATCAAATGAGCCGAGAAGAAGTAGAGAAAAGACTTAAACAACTCCTCGGTCAAACTGTTGATGTTGAAATTACTGATGAGTCAGTCGATACTGTTTCTGTCGTTCCCGTCCTCAGCAAGAAAAATAACGATAAAAAAGATAACACAGATAGTAAATAACATTTATTAAACTTCGTTGTTTTTGATTATTAATTTTCCATAAACTTCCTCAAAACTAGCCTTTGCTGTTTTGTAGTTTAAAATTAATTCTCCAGACACGCCTCTGTTATGGTTTTCGTTACAATACCAACGTTCAAAATTATTTAAATGATCTTTGTTAGTATCATATGTAAATTTTATATATTGATTTTCCATTTTTTCTCCAAAAAGGTGATTGAGTGATCTGTTAGGGGGAAATGACATACTTTCAAATAACATAAGGAGTGAAAGCACATCAGTAAACAAACCACCCAATCGTGATTGATTATAATTGTTTACTTGATGTGGTTCAAGTTTCGTTCTTATATATTTCCTCTATAAAAAATTCCATTCTGTTTAAATTAATTTCTCCTGTTTCTAATTTCTTTTCGATAATCTCAATTGCTTGTTCTTCTGTATCGCAATCATCAATTTTTACTGCAATTTTAACAATATAATTTTCATTCCATATATTCATCTTCGTTCTCCTCATAACATACGCCACAAAGCATTTTATCTTTTGGCACTTGGTTTAAATCTTTGTAGCCATTATCTGCATAATTATTATTATCAATAATATAAGCAGCTTTATAGCCACACTCGTTGCAACAACCTCTACTCATCTTCGTTCTCCTCTAAAGTTTCTAGCATTAAAATTAGTTCATCTTGTGTAAAATTCATTTTCGTTCTCCTTTTTTAAAAAATTGACCTTCTGAGATGCTCTCTAAGGCGTTTTGTTGACTTGGCCTGACCTCTAGCATTAGCGAAGTTAAGCCTTTTTTACTTCTCCTTTTTTAATAAATCGTAAAGTTCTTTGTTGCTCCAACCCTCATACCAATACTTCATAAACTCAATTAAGCAAAGTCTTAGTTCTGGTCCGTCCATTGCATAAACTTTCTTATAGATGTAAGTGTTTAAATCTTTTTGAATGTTGGGGGCTTTAGTTGGTTTATTGTTTGGAACAATCATGCAGTCCTCCATACTCTATAAATGTTTAAATGGTTTCCTGTTTTTCTTGTTGTAAATCTTTTATCTCTGCAACTAAAGTTATTTTTAGTATTAAAAACAATACTGTTTCTTGCGTGTGTAATTTCCCTAAAAGAACAGACTTCAAAACTATCTCCAACTTCCATACTATTAATGGCGTCATCATATTTTATAACTTCTGTATTTCTAGGACGGCCTTGCGTATCGTTTGCTATAGGCACATTTTTTTCTATCTTAATCATAATGAATTATCTCCTCCTGTCGTCATCATCTGAAAATGTTATAAGAGTCCCAAAGACTATTAACGCTGTTATTATGGTTAACCAACTCATGATAAAAAAATATTAAAAACGGGTGTTTCTGCACTTTCATGATTATCATATTCGTCCTCATACTCGGAGATCCAATACGTTTGGTATTCTTCCTCCAGAACGGATAAAACTTTATCTGCGTCGTTGCCACCATAACGGAAAGCATCAATAACAAGTCCTTCAGAGTCGGCTGCATAATGAATGTAATTACCCTCGTAAAGAAAATAATGATCGTTGTTTTCAGGATCATCAATAACCTCAAAGCCTATTTCTTGTAAGTCTAAGTTTTCTTTGATGTGTCTGAGTTTAATTGGTTTGGTTGGTCTGTAATATGTTGACATTAGTTATCTCCTTGTATTGTTGATTTAAGTTGTAGCATTAACTCAGCTGTATCAACCCTAGAGATGTCCCCTAGAGTTGATGCCAATAAAACTATGGCTATTTGTTTTCTCTGATACTCATGCAATCGCAAACAAGTCTCAATTATTTCTTCTTGGATCTTATCCATTATTGTCCTCCTTAACTTGTGTAATAGTAGTTGTCATAGTGTGGGTTTCCCATTCAATATCAGTATTTTCATTGGCTTCTTCTACGGCTCTTTCTTGCGTATCTGAGACTATGAAACAATCCTCTATTAAAGTGGTTTTTCTGGTGATCCTGAAAGTGGTTATTTCAGCATCAACCTCTAAATTCTGTACTTCATAAATTTCCATTACTTTTTTCCTCCATAATTTTTAAAGGCTAGAGTTCTTTGAAACTCTTCAACCAAGTTTTCTAGTTCGTTATCTGAGTGCGTACAATCACAAGACAAGCAAAGGTAATACCCTCCTTGCTCTTGTATGTTTCTCTCATCTTCATGCTTTCCACAAAGTTCGCAATCCATTAAGCCACCTCTAAAAATTTATAAATTAAGTTTTCTGATTTATACCACCACTCATTATTTTCATTATCCCAATAACATTCATAAACACCTGTTATCTCAATAATTGTATAATTGAAATCGTCATGCATTCCCTCATAACCCATAGTGTCGCCAATCATTGTCGCTTTGATTAAATCTAAATGACTATAGCCATTCTCGTTATAACTATTTACAACATCTTGTTTTATACAGTCATAATGAAATGAAGTTTCTTCGTCTATCGGCATATCAAAATAGCACTTTGGATCATTGTCTTCTAATTGTTTTGACATTTCTCCGTCAGGCATAGAAAATAAAACCGATCTTTCGCAATCGTCATAACACATCACATTAATAAAATATGATTTTTTATTATTTAATTCCATTAAGCCACCTCCTCAATTTCATGAGAAATGTTGTTTAAATCTGCTAAATTGTTTTCAACTTTTTCTTTAGCATCTTGCTCTGTTTCAGCTTCAATCGAATACTCAAACTCGCCTTTAATAATAAATGTTTTCATTATTTACCTCCAAATTAATTTCTAAGTCGTTATCAAAACTACTGTTATGTTCTTTAATCGCATTTTTAATTTCGCTGAGTCTACAGCTTATCTCCCAAGCTGAATTAGATCGTTTGCGTTCTTGGCGTTCTTTTTCAGCAATATGATCTCTAGTAGAGTGATAGAGTGCAATTTTTTCTGCATGTTCTATTGGTAAATCCTGGCTATTACCATAAAACTTACGGCTACCTCTACCCCTTGCTTTGAATTGGTAGCGTTCTTTATTGGCTACACTTAAAAGAAACTTTAAGACTTCATGCCCGTTAGTTAAGGGAGTGTCTAAATCCCCCGTTGGTATATCAAAAATATTTGTTCTGATATGTTTGAATTTGTTGCGTTCTTTAAATTTATAATTCATTAAGCCACCTCTCTGTTTAAACAATCTAGTAATGGTTTAAAGTTAGTATGGTAATGATGGTATTTTCTTCTGCCGTAAGAGTTACTTGGCATTTTCATAGAGTCAGCAAAAGACACTTCCCAAGACTTGCCGTTCCACAAATAAACATACTCTATAAATAAAGCATCAATATTACTTATGGCATCTTCTAAGTCGTAATAAAAAATTGGCTTGTCCTTGTTTGCTCTTTTTATGTTTATCTCATCTATTGTTGGATAGATAGATGAGATATATCCATTAGCTACTAACTTGTGTGCCATTTTGTCGTTGTTGTAATGAGTAAGCAAAGATTTGCCTACCCCTGTTAAATATCCGTCCATATGGCAATATGCTGAAAGGACTTCACCACTTTGCTGTTGGTACATTATATTTGATCTTGTACTCATTATTTTACCCCCTAGGTTTAAATGAATTGTTACTTTAAGTAGTATTCTACACTAATTAAGCCTTATTACAATAAGTATCTATAAAAAATAATAGAAAAGACACATTACTAGTGATCTAGAGAATTAACTGTAATCCCCCTCTGTCTTGCTTGACCTCGTAAATAAATTTCAACGCACTAAATGACTCCACCTAGTTGACGGGAACGGGACGGAACGGGATAGAGTATATTTAACGGGACGGACTTATATAGAGTAGCACACACACACACAAGCACAATATCGGACCGGGAGATCTGCCTGGGTCCAGATGGTTGTTGGATGGTAGATCTGCAGCGAAGAGTTGTCTGTTTAATAAACTAAAAGTAGTTCTTTACTTTCAGTATCCATTTGCTATAATGGTTGTAATTAAAAGTGCATGACCAACTTCGGTTGCGACTCTCAACAAACAAAGGCATTCATGCCCACGCCTAAATAGGCAAAAGAGACTCGCCCAATTTGGACTCACCACTTAGGAAAGGAAAGCAAACCTATCCAAAAAACTCAACCCCTCGAAAGAGGGGTTTTTTTTGTCTGACGGGACGGACGGGATCGGGGTTTTCAATAGTAAGAATTTTCTGCCAAGCAATAGTACACACACCTAGACACTAATATTTGTTTGCTGGCAAAGATCCAGGTAGCCAAGCCCAATCTTTACAGTTTTGGTTCTAAAAAATTAATTCATCTAATTTAACTAAAACTGTTGACAATAAGTAATCAATCTGAGATTATCTAAGGAGTTATTAATTATAAATAAGGAGATAAATATGACTAAAGACGAACTAAGAAATCGAGCGTTGCCTTTTAAGTGCGACATACTCGATACAGTACCCCAAGTAGTAAAGAACCCGTACAGTGGGGATGAGTGTTTACTACAACCTGATGCTTTGGCAGTTTACGACACTATAAAAGGTTGTGAACTCTACGGCATGTGGGACGAGGTCAGACGAGGGCTTGATTGGTTTAGAGAACATGAACCAAAAGCGTACATGATTTTGTTAGACTGACGGGATCGGGGAACGGGAGATGGTCATACATCTCCTTTTTCCTTGCAAGGCAATTAAGACACACACTAACACACTAAATAAACCCTGGATCTTCTTGGGCCTGGAGTAGAAAAGATCTTAAAAAAAACAGTTGACAAAGAGTAGTTAATGAATTAAATTGGTTGTTGTGAGGGGAGACTAGAGAGGCAAATGATGGAACAGAACCATCAGGGCATATGAAACCACCCGAGCCAAAGTCGGCTCAATCTGTTTAAAAAAAACGAGGCCTGGACTGCTGACTTCTCCTCACACTTTAATTACCAGCAAGGAGTCAAATGTTATTAGCCATCTGCGTTGTTCTATTCATAATCGTTGCGTTTGTTGATTAACCAGACGGATCGGGACGGATTAAGTCCAGGTAATGTTTGTTTCTTGCAGCAAGAGTAAGAACATACACACCAACACTAATTACTTTGCTGGTCCGATGGCCTGGCAAAAAGACTGCACCCTCTCTCCTTTGTAAAGTTGGGGGTGTGGTCGCCCTTTAAAAAAGACGAAAATAGTTGTTGACTTAAAGTAATTTATCCCTCAATATAAGGTATCTTAAATTAATTTATATAAGGAGGAATTATGAAAGATATTAAAAATGATGGTAGGTTAGCTGACGGCTCAAAAAACGGCTGTAATGTTAATCTTTATGTTGATGGTGATCTGTTCCAAGCGTTACATCAAATTCATCTGGAGTTTGGCGTAAAGAAATCAGATACCCTGTTAGCTTTTATTAAAATGAACTTCACTTGTAAGGAAGATCTTTTAGTTTCAGTCATGACTGATGTTGAACGAGACTTAGAAAATAAGTTGGATAGTTTGAGAAAAGCTAGACAAGAAATCATTACCTCGTAATGGCACATATACATATAATAGAAGATAAGCAAGGAGATATGATAGACCAAAAGATATATTGTTCTGATAGCTGTAATACTTACGATAACCAAGAAAATTATCAAGGTTGGAATGGTTGTAATGAAATATCTTTTACTCAACCATGCGATAGAAAGGGTTGTTGCAATATTATTACCTCGGGATGACGGATCGGGACGGGTTATGAGCTTTCATCATGAGACGTCCCATTTCAACGTAGACTAACACTAACACCCACAACTAGATCTCCCGTTTTCCAGGGCTGCCGATAGAGATCAAATTAGTTGAATTAATTTACTCAAAGTAGTTGACAAAGAGTATCTAATATTTTAAATTAAAAGTTCATTAACTTATAAGGAGAAAGAAGATGAAAGTTGAATATTGTTATGTGGCTAAGTGCCTTAATATGAAATGCCCAAGAGTTTGGGGAGTAACCAGAAAAGACTGCGAGGAAGCAATGAAGGAGTGGTCGGCGAAGCAAGTTAGACTCAAACCTTTGGGGTTATACAAGTACCCACTCATTCATAAAGGGGGTGATGATTATGAGATTGATTGGGGTTATGAAGACGACAACGGCATCTATAAAGACAACGGACAAGACGTCCTTTAATATGTTGTTGGCTATCTGTCTTGTTCTTTTTCTAGTTCTTTGGTTTGTAGACTAGCGACGGAACAAGACGGATTAACTGACGAAACAGTACCTCGTCCGACGGACGGAGACGGAAACACACACCAGAACACCTAGATCCCCAGAAAACATCCAGGCCATCAGGCAGCCTAAAAATAATTTTTCCAGGGCGAGCAGTTTAAAAAATTTACAGCTGATTTACAGCTGATTTATTAAATTAATTAATTTACTCAAAGTAGTCAAAGTCGTGGTACAATAAATTATTCATTAGCAATAACAAAGGAGGCAAAAATGAATATAACCTTTAAACTATCTGAAGGTGAATTGGTACTAGCACTAGGAACTGAGACTGAGGTTAGGAACCTCACGATCAACGACCTAGTATTGGTGGAGAATGGCGAGGTATCGCAACAAGCCCAAGACCTAGTGAATAGTCTTAGCTTGGAAGCACAAAACGAGTTAAGACAACTTAACTAACCAATACTTAACTGAGGAGGGGGGCAAGAAATTGCCCCTTTTTTTTGGGACTCTATTCTAGATCGAGATGAGCACGGAGGGGGGTCAAAAAAAAACGCAAGGCATAATAGCCGAAGCCAACCTATATATATAACACCCTAGCACTATGTATCTCTTATACAAAATCCATTTCTACAAGAAACCTATCTTTTTTGCTTTTGATGATGTTACAATCAAATCTATATTGAATTAGGGTTGCGGATTCATACGAAAGCGTTCATATCGACTCTCTCCTCTCCACTTGTGGATTCGCACCCTTCCTTACAGGACATGATAATGGACGAACTAGAAATGTTAGAACAACAAGTAGGGATGATGCCTGAAGGACAACAAATGAGTCCTTCACAAATGCAACCTGCTTCTGTAGATATGGGTATGGATCAAGGCCAACCATCTTTTTCTGAGGGCGAAAAACAAGAGGCCATACAAGCACTACAACAAATTCAACAAATGGTTGAACAAATGATAGCTAATGGAGCCAGCGAAGAAGAAATAAATCAATTTTTACAAGAATTGGGATTAACAATTGAAGATTTGCAATTTTTAGAAGAAACTCTTATGAGTGAAGA
>TARA_R110002033_G_scaffold1117_3_pt1 | contig 26147 bp, 17 predicted proteins | sample TARA_R110002033 | Tara Oceans TARA_R110002033 (sample SAMEA4397051) | marine metagenome | biome: Polar Biome; feature: [SRF] surface water layer (ENVO:00010504); material: water (ENVO:00002006), including particulate matter (ENVO:01000060) such as... | depth 5 m
TTTTTCTTTTAACCCTTTATTTAGTTTGTAATTATTAGTCTCCATGATATCCATAATAGGATTCATGATAAGGGTGAGGGGAGTCCTAAATTCGTGGGAAATATTGGTGAAAAATTGAATCTTCTTTTCGTTTAAAACCTCTTCTTGTTGCCGTTGTGATCTTTCTAACTGAATGATTTGTCTTTCTTCTCTTCGCTTGTTCAGTATCCAATTAACTAATAAAATAAGACTAACAAATGCAATCATATAACCAATTATTGCCCATGTTGTAGCCCACCATGGCGCAAGTATCGTAATGGGTAATTCTAATGAGTTTTCTGTCCAAACACCATCATTATTGGAGGCTTTTACATGAAAAATATAATCACCAGGACTTAGATTGGTATAGGTGGCGGTTCTTGTATTACCCACATAGTTCCAGTTATTTTCTAAACCTTCCAGATAGTATGCATAATTATTGTTATTTGCTCTAGTGTAATTTATGGCAGCAAATTCTATTGTAAATACATATTGATTTGGTTTCAGCGTTACATGTTCTACTTCTGAAATGTTCTTTTGTATTGGAGAATCTTGTTCATTTGGTTTTACTGATTTGTTGAATAATTTAAAATCAGTAAAATAAACTTTAGGTTTATTTTCATTTTTAATAATATTATTCGGGTCGAAATAATCTATACCCTCATAATTACCAAAATATAACACTCCGTCTTTATCTTTTGTAACAGCATTATAATTGAAGTTGTTTGCTAGTAAGCCATCATTTTTATTGTAATTGTTAATTTCATAAGAAGCGGTGTTTAGCATGGATAGCCCTGTATCTCCACTTACCCAAATATTATTGTTCTCATCTTCTATAATTGAAGATATATTTTCTAGATTAAGACCATTATCAGTATTGAACCATTTTACCTTGTTAGCATTGGTGTTTATTTTGCATATACCCTTACCATATGTTCCAAGCCAAATATTGTGATTGTGATCTTCAAATAAAGCTCTAGAATTAATGTTGTTTTGTACTTCGTCTGAATTTGTAATAATCTCCTTGAAAACTTCTGTTTTATATGTATTATTTTCAGTTAAGTGCGTTTTAATGAGTCCGTTAGGGCTGCCTATCCAAATATGATCTTTATGGTCTATTAGTACAGTACGTATATGTCTTTCTTTGCCTAATGACTTATTGAATGAGGCATTGGCATGGTTATTTATAATTTGAGAATTAGGATCAAAAGAGTGTAATCCTCCAAAAAAAGTTGATATCCATATATTACCATTAGAATCTTCGGCAAAACCAGTAACGCTGTTAGAAGATAGAGCACCTTGTGTATTCTCAATATTGTAGTTGATTATTTTGGACCTGTTTTTAGGTAGATAGTATATGCCTGAACTCCATGTTCCTGCCCAAATATTTTCATTTCTATCTATAAATAGGGTTTGAATATCTAAATTTTCAAGTGCCTTGTAGTTTTTGTTTTTATCGTTAGATAAATGGGTAAATTCTTGTGTTTCGGGATTATATTTATCTATACCGCCACCATCAATTCCTATCCAAAAATTATTATCATTGTCTTGAACTATTCCGGTTACAGATGGCGATTGGAGGGAGTTTACACTATATGGCAAGCTTTGAAGATGCGAGAATTTATCATATAACTTATCAAAGACTCCAATACCTTTATTATAATACCCTAACCATATTCTCTCTTGATCATCTACAAAAACGGACCATATTGAATTTGAACGAATACTATTGGGGTCAAACTTATCATAGGTATAATTGTAGATGGTATTACCGTTACTATCAACAACAAAAACCCCATCATTTTCAGTGGCGCAAATAATAGTATCATCTTTTAGTTTTTTGATATCAAATATTCGCTTATCGGTAAATGCAAATTGCTCTGAATAATACGAGCCTTCTTCTTGTTTTTTGAGTTTTAAAAGTCCCTTGGTATAAGTTCCCGCCCAAATAGTGTTGTCTGCATCTATTAATAAAGATTGTATCGCAAAAGAGTCACTATTTAACTCCGTATTAATCTGTTGCTTACTTAATACTTTTTTATCCGCATTATAGATGAACAACCCTAAATTAGAACCAATCATCATATTACCATCTGGTAAGGGAATTATTGCGTTTATTACTGATTTAGAACCTTTAGATGAAGAATCGTCTTTGATTTCTTGTGCTATTAAAGATTTTTCGTCTAGAATAAATAAACCATGGGCTTGTGTACCAATAAACAAATTACCATTGCCGTCTTCATTTATAGAAAATATAGGTACGTTGTCTATGGTAGGATTAGCTTTTTCGCTTGTAATTCTTTCAAATATATCAAGAGTGCTATTGTATCGGTTTAATCCTTCTTGAGTACCTACCCAAATATTCTTATTAGAATCTAAAAAGATGGTGTTGATTATAGAACTATTAATTGAAGTACTATCGTTCGGGTTATGTTTAAAGGCTTTTAAATCGGTGCCATTATAATTATATAGTCCTTCACCATATGTTGCTATCCATATTAAACCATCGTTATCTTGTAGTATTTCCGTGATGGCACTTTTGGGGATGCCATCATCAATAGTCACAAAATTATACCTATCCGATATCGTTTGGGCATTACCCGAAAAAGTTAATGCTATGAATAGGAGTAGAGTTAATATGTTAAGTAAGGTGTACTTCATAATAAACTAAAAATGTTTATTTAGTAGGTGCTAGTTTATGCTTTATATTATAGAGATGCTTTTATTTAATTCCAACTTGGTTTAATACCTGGTGCAAATGGAAATTTAAGCGATTGATAATATTCTAAGGAATGGGCCGGTTTTTCTACACCTTTAGGTAATGGTAAATTTGAAAAGGTTTGAAAATATAATAAACAGGCATCTCGCCACCATTTAGCTTCCTTAAGTTGAATTTGTAGAAGCATATGAACTTCATTGAATTGTTCTTCATTTAAAAATGGTTTTGCTGCTTCCCAAGTTTTGATCATATCATCAACTTGATCAACTCCTTCTTGATATTTTAAAGCTATTCCGTCCCAGAGAATTTTATCATTTTTCAGCTTGTAATCCCAAGGTAAATGATGAAACCATAGCAAATATTCTTCAGGAATCGTATTGGTATTACTATACGCTTTTTCTAAAAAGGGAGCGTATTGTTCTAGAGCATTACTACCTGAAGTAGTACGGTCAAAACCAATACCGTTTTTATCTGCATTATGATAGTATACAGGGTTCCAATCTGGCCTACCCAAATCATCTACCCAAGGTCCTGGTCCGTAATGGTGACCGGTATCAAAAATGTGATGCAGTCCTAAAGGGTTCATATAGTTTACAACAGCCTCGCGAGATGTTAACATCATTTTTTTAATAGGTTCAACAAAGGCTTTGTCATTAGTATATGTGGTGCGTATCCATTCATCTGCAATTTGCCCTGAGTTTAGATTAGGGTCCCATGCTAAACGTCCAAAACCATACCAATTAGCTTGTGCAAAAGGATGGCCTGTCCAATTTAAATCGGTTCCAATATTCGCTACACCAGCCATAGTGGTAAGTTTGTTTCCGTATAAGCTACCATCTATAATTTTAGCAATAGTGGATTCTGTTCCTTTTTGATAGGTATCTATATCTAAAATTTCTTCAAATAGTTTAGGTAAGAATACTAGGTGTGTACTAAACCCTAAATATTCTTGGGTGATTTGGAATTCAATGGCTAGAGGGGTTTTCTTGTAAGCACCAAACATTGGATGAAAAGGCTCTCTAGGTTGAAAATCTATTGGTCCGTTTTTAACTTGAACGATCACATTATCCTTAAAACTACCATCATAGGGCAAGAACTCGTCATATGCTTGTTTGGCTCTATCGGTATCGTCATGTTCAGAATATACAAAGGCACGCCAAATTACATTTCCTCCAAACGGCTTTAAAGCGGTTGCCATCATATTGGCCCCATCTACATGGTTGCGCCCGTAATTTTGTGGACCAGGTTGCCCTTCTGAATTTGCTTTGACCAAGAAACCACCAAAATCAGGAATATGTTTGTAAATTTCAGCTGCTTTATTTGACCACCATTCTTGCACGTTCTTGTCTAATGGATCGGCAGTTTCTAAATTTCCTATTTCAATTGGGGCCGAAAAACGAGCGGTTAAATATACCTGTATGCCATAACTTCTAAACACATTGGCTAAAGCTTCAACTTTTTCTAAATACATAGGAGTTAATACCAAGGCATTCGCATTAACATTAGTAAGTACTGTAGCATTTATGCCAATTGATGCATTGGCTCTGGCATAGTCAATATAACGCTGGTCTATATATTCTGGTAATTTCTGCCAATTCCACAAAGAAAACCCTGCATAACCACGTTCAACACTACGATCTAAATTGTCCCAATGATTCAACATTCTCAACTGAATTTTAGGGCTATCCACAATAGTTTTGGCTGATATATTTTCATGCATTTGCATTTCTCGCAAAAACCTAAATGTTCCATACAATAATCCAATCTCTTCTTTTGAAGTTATTATGGTAAGTGGGGTATTGTTTCGTGAAATCGATTGTATTATAAAGCCTTCCTTATCTATGTTTTCTATATTTTTTTTAACGGCTAATTTTAAATCTTCTGGAAGATTATTGAATACATCAATAATTAATGTGGTTTCGCTAGTAATACTACTTTCATAGGTTACCTGTGTACCTAACATTTGAGGTAATGCCAATGATAATTCTCTCTTAGCATTTTTAATTATATCACCTATGTTTGCTATGTATACTGCGTTTGTTGTTTTTGAATACGCTTGAGATAAATCGTGATTTTCTATTTTATTATATTTCAACCAAAGTTTGTAATCATTAAGATTCTGACTTTGGGCAACAAGGCTTAAAAAGGAAATTAATATGAATACGGTTTTATGTTTCATGAATTATTGGTTTTTAGGCACATTACCTTTAAACTTAAGAATTATTTTGTTCAAAAGCAGTTTGCCAATGTGGTCTAGCAATTAGGTTGATCATTTGTAAATACCATGTAATTAAATCGATATTGCTGTTTGTTGTGAAACTACTAGGGGCAGGAGCTTAATACTGTTAAAATTAGAGCCTTAAAATAATTACGATAACCTTTTCGTCAATTCCACTTTGTACGTTATTATAAGTAATTGTTTAGGTATTAAATGGTGGGGTAATTCTAATCCGTTTGATTAATAACCATAACTTTTTCTGCTTGGCTATCAAAAAAATGGGAAGTGTATTTCAAAATCTTTTAAATGAATTTCATAGATGTTAGTTTTTAGATTCTCAAAAAAAGTAAACGTAATATTAATTAAAAAAGCAGCATGCTTTCACATGCTGCCTTAATCAAACTAAACTAACTCAATATTAAAATTTTAGTAGCCAGGATTTTGGTCTGCTGCACTTAAGTTTTCGTTAGATGTTATTTCTCTATCTGGTATTGGCCAAAGCTCGTTTTTACCAGCTTGGAAGTTTGTTCCTGCCAATTCTGTAGAAGTCAGGTTCCATCTTAAAATATCGTTGAAACGAACTTGCTCTCCAGCTAACTCAACTTTTCTTTCATGAACGATAGCTTCAAAAACAGCTGTTTTAGATAGACCGTAAGCTAAACCGTCAAGACTAGCTCTTTCACGAACTTCATTGATTAAATCAATAGCATTATCTTGTGTGCCTACTTCATTTTCGCATTCAGCCATCATTAATAATACATCGGCATATCGTAAATATTTAAAGTTAATGCCAGACTCTTGGTCTTCATTTGCATCTTTGTAGTAATTCTGATATTTTTTCCAAGCAACTTCTCTTTCTAATGGAATGTAAACTTCACCTTCAGGTATTACGTTTGGTGCTGGACCCGTTTTAACAGTGCCAATAGCAGATTCTGAACCTTCATAATAAAAATTGCCATCATATCTTAAATCACCGTCTTCAAATTCATTTTTTAAATCATCAGAAGGGTAGACGTTAAACCAATCATTAAAACCATATTCTTGACCTCTAAATGTTGCCTCATTAGGACCTGCCCCTGTTACAGAAGAATCCCATTTTGCACTAGCTCCTAAAGCATCATCATATTCAATTTCAAAAATTGATTCTATTCCGTGTTCAGTCTCTTCTTTGAAATTATCGAAATAGTCTGGCTCTAACGCGTAGCCGGTTAATTTTTTAAATTCAGCTAAGGCAAGTGCATGCTCGCCTCTATAAAGGTATACTTTACCTAAAAGTGCAATTGCCGCACCTTTTGTAGCCCGACCGTTAGCTTCTTCACTCTTATCAAGTAAACTTACAGATGCAGACTGTAAGTCAGAAATGATCAAAGCGTAAACGTCATCAGCAGAAGATTTAGCAATACCTTCTGTGGTAGTAGGTATTTCTGTAATCAAAGGCATATCACCAAATCTAGTTACCAGTAAAAAATTATATAAAGCCCTTAAAAATTTAGCTTCACCTAAAAATTTTTGTTTGGTAGCTTGACTTACTACAGATTCATCTATTGCATTGATTCTCTCCTCGTTTCCGATAACAAAATTTGCTTTATTGATCCCTCTATAGCAACTCTCCCAATAATCTGCTATTGGCCCATGACTTGAGTCAAAAGAAAAATCTAGGTATTGTTTTTTGTCTGCTTCCAATTGTGGGTTACCTGCATTCTCATGAGACATATTATCTTGAGAAAAGAAGATGTGCCTAGAGTACAAACCTCTTGTTTGTAAGTTTGCATATGCTGCGTTTACGGCAGACTGCACTTGTGCTTCTGTCTTAAAAAATGTCTCTGGAGATAATCCGTTAGGATTAACTAACTCCAAGTCATTTTCGCTACACCCATTTATGATCACCATTGCGGTGAAGAGCGTAAACATTGAAAAAATTATTTTTGTTGTTTTCATATTTCTTTTCTATTTAGCAATTAAAATGATACTTGTAATCCCATTAAATAGGTTTTAGGCTGTGGATAGGCACCTCTGTCAATACCATATTCGAATAAATCACCATTTCCTACTTCAGGGTCTAAACCAGTGTAATCTGTAATGGTAATCAAGTTTTGACCACTAACATAAATTCTGAATTTTGAGAATAATTCTTGACCAAAAGCGTCATTTGGTAGCGTGTACCCAATGGTTAAGTTTTTAAGTCTTGAGAAAGAACCATCTTCAACAAAACGATCAGATAGTTGAAGGTTTTGTGGTGCACCACCAGCTTTAGGAACTGTATTAGATGGGTTAGTTGGCGTCCATCTATCCAATACACCGACACCTGCATTAAATAATCTAGGCATACCTTCTAAATCATAAATATTGGTATTATAAATATCTCTACCATAGATACCTGTCCAGAACATGTTAACATCCCAGTTTTTATAATCTGCACTTAAGTTTAAACCATAAGTTAAGTCTGGAAGAGGATTACCTATGATAGCTCTATCCTCGGAGGTAATATCACCATCATTGTTTAAATCTTTAAATCTAATATCACCAGGTTGTACTGTAGTTTGACCGGGATTCGCTGTAAATACAGCATCTACTTCAGCTTGGTTTTGATAAATACCATCGGTAACCAATCCGAAAAAGTGAAATAATGATTCTCCTTCAGTAATTCTTGTAATATTTTGGTTTTCAAAATTACCGCCATTTAATTCATCAACACCACCTAAAGAAATTGCTTCGTTTGAGCTTGTAGATAAGTTTAAGTTAGCAGACCATTTGAAATCACCTTCAAAATCATTGTATCCTAAGCTTAATTCAAAACCAGTAGTTTCTACTGCACCTACATTTCTCACTTGACTACCTTCGTTAATACCTAAAGATGTAGAAGTAGGGACTCTAATTAATAAATCATCACTTTGGTTTTCATAGTATTCAAGCGCAGCTGTAAATTTATCGTTGTTGAAACCTAAATCAATACCTACGTTCAATTGTCTTGTTTCCTCCCATTTTAAATCTGGGTTTGCCAAGCCAAATGCAGTTGTACCCACGGCATTTGATCCTGCTATAGGATAAAGGAAATTATTTACCAATGTTGCACTATATAAGTAATTAGCGATTCTATCATTTCCAGAATACCCTAAACTACCTCTTAATTTCAAGGTACTTACATTAGTATCTACCAAGAAGTTTTCTTTTGCAATGTTCCAACCTAAAGCATAGGAAGAGAACCATCCCCAACGATTGTTAGAACCAAATTTAGAAGAAGCATCACGTCTTAAGGATACCGCAGCAATATATTTATCATCATAGTTGTAGTTTAATCTTCCTAAGAAACCTAATCTGTTGTATTCGAAAGAAGTACTTTGTAAACTAGAATCTTCATTAGATAACTCATCTATATTATCCGACACAGTGTTTCTACTGCTCGCATTTAAGCTAGTACCTTTGCTATCAAATTTCTCAGCTAATAGTAATGCTTCAAAATTATGAACATCCGCTATTGTTTTGTTATATGTTAAACTGTTCGTGTAAATTATAGTCTGACCTGCAGAAGTATTTTTGGTAATTGTTGCAAAAGCCTGTTGGTGTGTAGCACCTAAGCTATCATCATTGTAAGACGGTACAAATCTATCACTAGTGCCCTTGTAATAATCTAAACCTACTTGCGATTTAAATTTTAAACCGTCTAAGATATCATATTCAGCAAAAATGTTTCCTACTAATGCGAAAGTATTATTAATGGCATTACCATGCTTTAAAATTCTAACAGGGTTTTCAGCATCTTGTCCGTCAGCAGCACTGTTAGGTCCTTGAAACCCACCTAGGTTATTAGAATTGTATACAGATAAATACGGTGCTGCTTTAATAGCGTGCTCTAATAGTGAACGGTCACCAACACCACCTGTTGGATCAGGGTTTTGTTTGTTAAAATTAACAGAGAAATTTTGTCCCAACTTTAATTTACCAAAAGTAAAATCGCTATTAGCTCTAAAAGAATATCTCTGAAATCCGGTTTCAATAATGATACCTTCTCTTTCAAAATATCCACCAGATATTCTGAAATTGCTAGTTTCACTACCACCAGAAGCAGCTAAATCGTAACTTCTAATAAGTCCGGTAGTATAGATTTCATCTTGCCAGTTTGTGTTAAGACCAGAAGCAGATGATGGAGTGTTTGGTACAATACCAAAAGCTTCATTGGCATATTGTAAATATTGCTCGGTATTTAATACATCATATCGCTGTGTATTTTGTTGAAAACCAGTATGCGCATTAAACGATAATTGAGTTTTACCGCTTTTACCTTTTTTAGTAGTAACTATGATTACCCCGTTAGAACCTTGTGCACCGTATACAGCTGTAGTAGATGCATCTTTTAAAACGTTTATGGTTTCAATATCATTTTGGTTGATACCAGAAAGGTTACCGACAATAACACCGTCAACAACAAATAAAGGTGAGTTATTACCAAAAGTACCAAGACCTCTAATAGTAATAGAAGGCTCTGTTCCAGGTGCGCCTGTATTTACTACAGATACACCAGCAGCTCTACCTTGTAATGCTTCTGTTGCATTAGCAACGGGTACGGCATTAAGATCTTCAGATTTTACACTTGAAATTGCTCCGGTTACTGCAGCTCTACTTTGAGCGCCATAACCTACAACAACAACTTCATCAAGTGCTTGGGCATCTATTTGCATAGAAACCGTGATAGAAGATTGTCCGTTGACAGAAATTTGCTGGGTAACGTAACCAATGTAACTAATGTTTATAGATCCATTAGACGGCACGTTCGCTAACGTAAAATTTCCATCGAAATCTGTTTGGGTACCATTTGTGGTCCCTGAAACCACAACGGAAGCCCCTGGAAGAGGTGCCCCGGTCTCGTCGGAAACAACACCTGTTACGGTAGTTGTTTGTGAGTAGGCAAATTGCCCCAACATTGCAATAATTGCAATGAATGTAATTTTGAGTTTAGTCATAATTAATTAAGTTTTAAGTTGTTATTTGATAGAATGTCCCAATGTTATCTTTAAGAATATAATAAGTTCTGCTTATTATGTGTGTAAAATACATTTACTATTTTCTATCTCAACAAATATAAAAGGAGGCTTATATTGGCAGTAAAACATATGAAGCGAACACTAGTAAAAATGATGCAATTCGGGTTTAAGTATTGGTAATACGGCAATTATGATCCTTTATTATTGTCAAAATCTTATTTTTTGCTATAGGTAAATGGGTAATTCTTAATGTGAAATTTATTTTTATATTTTTTTGAATTTTTGATCATAAGTATATCTGTCCGTCAAGAATCTCTAAGTTGATAGGATTTATAAATTAAATATATCTTTGAATTTAGATTTTAGACTTATGAAAATTAATAGCTTGTTTCTTGTTTTTACTTACATACTAATTTTAGGGTCTTGTAAAAACCAGAATAAGACTGAAGATATAAATGGGGAATTCGGGAATCATGATTTTACTAACGATTTAATTAATGAAACTAGTCCGTATTTATTACAACATGCTCACAATCCTGTAGCTTGGAAACCATGGTCAGATGATGCCTTCAAAAAAGCTGCTGATGAAAATAAACTAGTGGTGTTAAGTGTAGGATATTCAACCTGCCACTGGTGCCATGTTATGGAAGAGGAATCTTTTGAAGATGTAGAGGTTGCAAAATTGATGAACGATAAGTTTATTAGTATAAAAGTAGATAGAGAGGAGAGGCCAGATTTAGATATGGTGTATCAAACTGCCTTGCAATTGGTAAACGGAACAGGTGGTTGGCCAATGAACGCGATTATTATGCCAAATGGTAGCCCGGTATATTTAGGTACTTATCACGAAAAAGAAGATTGGAAGAATGTTCTTGTGAAATTTAGCACGGAATATGAAAAGAATCCTGAAAAAATGCAGGAGTACGCAACTATGCTAGCAGATGGTGTACAAGAAGTATATGAACAACCTGCCAATCAAATGGTAAATGCCATTACCACTGAAAAAATTGACAATGGTATTTCTGAATGGGCTACAATGTGGGATTCTGAATGGGGAGGTAATCTAGGTGTGCAAAAGTTTATATTACCGACAAATTTGATCATGTTATTGGAATATGCAGATTTACAGCAAGATAATAATGCTAAGAATCATGTTTTAAATACGCTGGAAAAAATTACGCAAGGCGGGATTTATGATCACGTTGATGGTGGTTTTTTTAGGTATAGTACAGATCATACATGGAAAGTACCCCATTTTGAAAAGATGTTATATGACAATGCCCAAATGTTGAGTTTATTGTCTAAGGCATATAAACTTACCGGTAACGAAGATTATAAAATTAGAATTCAAGAGACATTTAAGTTTTTACAAACTGAAATGAGAAATAGTGATGGTGGATATTTTAGTGCTATGGATGCCGACACTGGTGGTGAAGAAGGTGCTTATTACGTGTGGACTAAAGAAGAATTGCAATCATTACTAAAAGAAGACTATGAATTGTTTTCCACTTACTATAACATTCAAGATAATCAAGAATGGGAGAATGGGAATTTTGTTTTGAACAATACCATTTCAGCAGACGATTTTTTAAAGAAATATTCTGTAAATGAAGCAGAGTTAAAAGAGAAGCTTCAGCAATGGAAATCAATTTTATATACAGCTCGACAAAAAAGGGAAAAGCCAACAAAAGATTATAAAGTTCTGACTTCTTGGAATGCTCTATTAATTGATGGCTTATTAGAAGCATACAAAGCTTTTGGAACTGAGGAATATTTAAGTGAGGCAATCTCTATATTTAATTATTTAAAGGAGAACAACTATAAGAATAACGAACTAGTGCATTCATATACTAAGGATAGTAAACAAACGGAAGTGTTTTTAGAGGATTATGCTTTTTTAGCCAAAAGTACATTCGGTTTATTTGAAGTAACACTAGATAAGGCATATCTAAAGTTTACTAAGGAATTAATGGATGTAGCTGTTGAAAAGTATAAAAGTGATTCTGAATTGTTTTATTATAATGTTTCTAACCATTTGGTGCCAAGTATCATTAATACTTCAGATGGTGTTGTGCCTTCTGCAAATGCCATAATGGCCCAGAACTTTTTACAAATTGGACACTTAGAGTATAATACAGCATATCTTAAGAAAGCGGAAATAATGGGTTCTTTAGTTACTGAAGATTTTGAAAAGCATGTAGTCAGTTATGGTGCATGGGGAACACTCTTGCAACAACAAGCATTTCCATTTTACGAAATAGTTGTGGTAGGTGACAATGCGAAAAATATTGTTGCAGAAATGAACAAGTTTTATTTGGTGAATTCTATTTTAGTTGGTTCTACCATTGAAAGTGAGATATCACTTTTTAAAGATCGCTTTGTTGAAGATGAAACTTTCATTTATGTATGTCAGAATAATACGTGTAAATTACCCGTAAAAACTGTAGAAGATGGGTTTAAGCAAATGCAATCCTTTGGTTATAAGGGGTTTGTTTTAGAAAACTTCTAGTTGATCTTTAACTAATGATAAGGGCTGAACGTATATAATTTAGTAGGGATTCAAACAATGAGTTAATCTTTGCTTTTACCAATATTTAATACAAGATTTGTAATACAATTTTAAATAAAAAAGAATGCCAGGTTTCGAGATGTTTGGGGAGAGTGAAAAAAAGCAAGTGCAAGATGTTTTAGATTCTGGGGTGTTAATGCGTTATGGTTTCGATGGAATGCGTAATCATCATTGGAAAGCCTTAGAACTTGAAAAAGCACTTTCAAAAAGAATGGAATCGAAATACACTCAATTGGTAAGTAGTGGTACCGCAGCATTGACAGTTGCATTAGCAAGTGCTGGGATAGGAGCAGGGGATGAAGTAATTATGCCAACGTTTACCTTTGTAGCTAGTTTTGAATCTATTTTAGCCATAGGGGCAGTGCCAATTTTGGTAGATGTTGATGACACCTTAACACTAAATCCAGTAGCTGTAGAAAATGCGATTACCAGTAAAACAAAAGTTGTTATGCCGGTACATATGTGCGGTTCTATGGCAGATTTGAAAGCGTTGAAAGAGATTTGCACAAAACATGATTTATTGTTGTTAGAAGATGCCTGCCAGGCAATAGGAGGTAGCTATGATGGTAAGCCTTTAGGAAGCTATGGTGATTTAGGCTGTTTCTCTTTTGATTATGTCAAAACCATAACTTGTGGCGAAGGCGGAGCAATCATTACCAATAGTGAAAAATATAAGACGAATGCAGATCATTATTCCGATCACGGTCATGATCATTTAGGTAATAATAGAGGAGCTGAAACACATCCTTTCTTAGGGTATAATTTTAGAATTTCTGAGCTTAATGCTGCTGTTGGGTGTGCACAAATAGAACGTTTAGATGACTTTTTAGCTATTCAGAAAAGGAATTATAGTAAGATGAGAACTTCGTTAGAGCCACTTTCTAATGTTTCTTTTAGAAGGGTACCAACTGGCGGAGTAGAAAATTATTCTTTCCTTTCCTTTTTCTTACCGTCAACAGAATTGGCAAAAGAAGCACATACCGCATTAGGAGAAGTGGGTATTGATGCTTGTTTTTATTGGTTTGATAATAATTGGCATTATTACAAAAAGTGGGAACATTTAACCCATAAGAAATCCCTTGGGAAACTTCCACAAGAAGTTATAGATCAATTACCTGATTATTCAAAATCTGATTTCTCAAAGTCTGATGCATGGATAGGAAGAACTATCTCTTGTCTTATAAAATTAAGTTGGACAGAAGAGGAGGTAGCTAACCGTGCCGCTAAAATGAAAGATGTATTAGAAAAATTTATCTAGATCATTAATAAGAAACATATTCAACAATTTCTAGTCCGTAACCAACGATACCAACGCGTTTAGCTTGGGTGCTATTGGTCATGAGCTTCATTTTGTGAATACCTAAATCATGTAATATTTGGGCGCCAATGCCAAAATCACGATTATCCATTTCAATTTTAGGTGCCTTGTGAATGCCTTGTTTTTGTAATTCTTTCAGTTCTTTTAATCTAGATAGTAGATTAAGTGATTCTGAATCTTGATTGATGAAAACAATAGCTCCTTTTCCTTCTTCGTTGATTTTATTGAACATATCCTCTAACTTCTCGTCTGGGTTATGTGTCAATGTTCCTAAAATATCATTGTTTATAAGGGTGGAGTTAATACGGGTCAATATTTTATCGGATGCTGACCAGTTACCCTTTGTTAAGGCAATATGAATATGATTGTTTGTAGTTTGCTTATAAGCTCTTAATCTAAATTCGCCAAAACGAGTGGTAATCTCAAAATCGGTTTCTTTATCAATTAAACTGTCATGTTCCATTCTGTAGGCAACAAGGTCTTCAATGGAAACAATTTTTAAATCGAACTTTCTGGCAACCTCCACCAATTGTGGCAAACGAGCCATAGTACCGTCCTCATTCATTATTTCTACAATAATACCCGCAGGTTGTAACCCTGCTAGTCGTGCAAAATCAATGGCGGCTTCTGTATGCCCTGTTCTTCTTAAAACGCCACCTTCCTTAGCTACCAACGGAAATATATGTCCTGGTCTTGCTAAATCGTGCGGTTTAGTATCGTTTTCTGTTAATGCAATTACGGTTTTGGACCTATCAGCAGCGGAAATACCAGTGGTAACACCTTTTCCCCTTAAATCTACAGATACGGTAAAAGCAGTTTCTAATGGATCAGTGTTGGTACTGACCATCATATGTAATCCTAAATCTTTACAACGCCCTTCAGTTAAAGGAGCACAAATAAGTCCTCTACCATGGGTAGCCATAAAGTTGACCGTTTCTGGAGTTGCTAATTCTGCCGCAGCAAGAAAATCACCTTCATTTTCACGATTTTCATCATCTACTACAATTATTACTTTACCTTGGCGAATATCTTCAATCGCTTCCTCTATGCTATTCAATTGTATTTTACTAAGATCTGTCATGGTTAAGAATCAGCTTTATCTTTTTTCTTAAATATTTTTTTGAAGAAATCGGCAATAAAACCGAAATCCATCATTCCTTTATCTTCTGTAGCCCTTTTTGTTAAATAAACACCTAACGGTAGCATTATTAGTGTAGCTAACCAAGCGCCCAACATTGGGTGAATATTGCCTTCTTTTGCATAATTACTGGCAAAAACTCCTATAAAATAATAGATTAGAAATAATACTATGGCGATAACCATTGGCAGTCCTAAACCTCCTTTTCTTATAATAGCGCCCAACGGAGCTCCAACAAAAAACAAGATGATACAAGAGAAAGCCAAAGCATATTTATTGTGAAGCGAAAGAATATGCATATTGTATATTTTATATCGCTTTTGTAATTCTTCTTTTTTTCCGGTTACAGAACCTAGAATACTACTGGTAGAATTTTTGGCACTACTTAAAACCTGTATTTGCTGCCAGTCAGGAAATATAATAAGAAAGTTCTCTTTTATGGAATCTTGAAAGGCAATATTGGCTTTAGACTTAATCGCCTTAGTTTCTATAATTGAGTCTTTTTTTCTGACCATATCGGTCTTTGTAGAATCATTGTTTTCTACCACTAAGGGCGTAAACATACCGGTTCTACTTTCAATATTCTTTGAAAATGCACGTACTATTCTGTAATTATCGCCTCGTAAAGAATCAATATCTTTTGAAAGGCGCGAAATATTCTTCATTTTATCAGTACTGATGTCGCGCTCTTCTTCTAATTCATCATTATTGATTTCAGGTATCTCAATATTCATGGTATACGTGTCGAAATCTGCTTGGGCAAAAGGGAATTTCATTTTGCTGTCATTACTTTTAGAAGTAACATCCTCATAATAATGCCCATCTTTTAATACCAATTGAATGATGTCAGATTCTTCACTACTGATCAATTCTCCCGTTTTAGACTTGATAACAGTGGTATTTAGGTTGTTTTTTGATTTGATATGAATGATAACATTCTTAAGAAAACGGTCGTTATCCCCATATTTCTCATCAACCTTAATATTCATTCCTTCAAAATCACTAAAAACCCCTTCAGATACTACAGCTGCAGGTTTAACCTTTGCGATGTTTCTACGGAGATTATATATCTTTCGTTGAGATAATGGAATTACATTATTGGCAAAAAAGAAGGTAACCCCACCTAAAATCGTTACAAAAACAATTAAGCTTAGCATGGAGCGCTGCAAAGAAATACCTGACGCCTTCATAGCGGCGAATTCATAATTTTCTGCAATGGAACCAAACGTAAGTATGGAAGACAAAAGCACCGTAAGTGGAAGTACTTTTTCAGTAAGGTCTGGCATTAAATAAAACAGAAACTTACCTATAATTACTATATCTAGACCTTTACCCGCAAGGTCATCAATAAAAAGCCAAATCGTTTGAAATATGAATATGAACATCAATATTACAAACGAGCTGATAAAATTAAAGACGAACCTGGATAGGATATATCGGTCTAGTATTCTCAATAGTTCTAATTTCTTAGAATGAAATAACCTTCATCCTTATATTTAGCTTCATCAAAAGTAAATAAGGTTTTGGACAAATCTTGATCTGTTTTAAAAGAATTAACAGTGATTGTTGTCTTAGTACCGTTCTTACCAGTTTCAATAAGTTTATAGATATGTTTAGTACCCATATCAATACCTAATAATCTAGATTTTATTTCAGTATCAGAATCTATAGGTGTCAATTTTACATACTGTACTTTTCTACCTTGTACATTTTGTAAAATATCCCAAGCATAATTGTGTCCTTCTTTGTAGAAAGTCAACATTTTAGAAGGTGTCATTGCATTTTCATCATCAGACTTATCTTCAATAGTTACTTCTTCATTTTCAGGTACAATAGTATATACTTTGTTACCATCGAAAATTTGTTGAGATCCTAAATAGTTGAACATATATTTATTGCCTGCAAGAGTAACGTCTCCTCTTGTTTCTTGGTTAATACCAGCTTCTGCATTCTTTAAATCGAATTTAAAGTCAACAAAGATGTTATCATAACCCTGTACTTTGTTATAAACTTCATCAAGTAAAGCTTTTGCTTTGTCAGAACCTTGCGCATTTGCAAAAGTTGCTGTGAACATAATCGTTAATACAATAATAATTTTCTTCATCTCTTTTTTAATATTATTCATTATCCAATATTTGTTGAAGGGCAACCATATCAGATACATATACCTGTCTAGCTTTACTACCTTCAAATGGACCAACAATTCCTGCCGCTTCTAATTGATCAATAATTCTACCGGCTCTATTATAACCTAGTTTCAACTTACGTTGAATTAATGAGGCTGAACCTTGTTGTGCAATTACGATAACTTCTGCAGCTTCACGGAACTTTGCATCCCTATCCGACACATTATTATCAAGACTCGTGCCAGAATCTTCACCTACATATTCCGGTAGTTCATGAGCATCTGGATAAGCTCTCTGAGCGCCAATAAATTCAACAATTTTCGCAACTTCTGGTGTGTCTACAAAGGCACATTGTATACGGGTAACATCATTACCTTGAGTAAACAACATATCACCTCTACCAATTAATTGGTCAGCACCTGCTGTATCTAAAATTGTTCTTGAATCTATTTTAGAAGTAACCCTAAAAGCTAATCTTGCAGGGAAGTTGGCTTTGATAATACCTGTAATAACGTTTACAGATGGTCTCTGGGTTGCAATGATTAAATGTATACCAATTGCTCTTGCCAATTGCGCAAGCCTTGCGACGGGCGTTTCTACCTCTTTACCAGCGGTCATAATTAAATCTGCAAACTCATCTATAACTAGTACTATATAGGGCAAAAACTTGTGCCCGTCATTTGGGTTCAGTTTTCTTGCCTTGAATTTAGTATTGTATTCTTTTAAGTTTCGGACCATCGCTAATTTCAATAGTTCGTATCTGTTATCCATCTCAATACACAGTGAATTTAGTGTATGAATTACTTTAGTGTTATCAGTAATAATCGCTTCTTCTGAATCTGGAAGTTTTGCTAGGAAATGACGTTCTATTTTATTGTACAGCGTAAGTTCAACTTTTTTAGGATCTACCAAAATAAACTTCACTTCAGCAGGATGCTTTTTGTATAACAGGGAAGTTAATACTGCATTTAAACCAACAGATTTACCTTGTCCTGTAGCACCAGCCATTAACAAGTGAGGCATCTTAGCTAAGTCTACCACAAATGTTTCATTACTAATGGTTTTACCAAATGCAATTGGTAATTCCATTTCTGCTTTCTGAAATTTGCTTGAAGCAATTACAGAACGCATAGAAACGATAGATGAATTTTTATTTGGTACTTCTATACCAATAGTTCCTTTTCCAGGAATAGGGGCGATGATACGAATTCCTAATGCAGCCAATGACAATGCTATATCATCTTCTAGATTCTTAATCTTAGATATTCTAACGCCAGCTTCAGGTACTATCTCGTATAATGTTACAGTAGGACCGATAGTTGCTTTTATTTGGGCAATACCTATTTTGTAATTTTTTAGAGTATCTACAATTTTATTCTTGTTTTCCTCTAACTCTTCTTGATTAATGGTAATACCACCTGTAGCACCATGTTGGTCTAAAAGATCAAGAGTAGGGAATTTGTAATTACCCAATTCTAGAGTAGGGTCAAACTCCCCAAAATCATCCACAAGCTTATTCGCAAGAATGTCAATTTCTTCTGGTTCTTCAATAACTTGTTCCACTTCCATATCCAAAGTTTCTTCGGGCTCTGGGGTGGTAATTTCAAAATCTTTGATTTTTTCCTCTTTTTCTAAATGAGGAATTTCTTCTTTATGAGTGTAGGTATCAATAATCACTGGAGCTTCCTCTTCTAGGGAAGTGGTAATTAATTCTTCCTCTTCTTTCTTTTTATTAGCTTTTCGTTCTTGGTTGGCTTTAAACTCAGTCGAAATAGCTTCTTTTCTTGATTTAAAGAAAGATGAAATTCCCTCTGGAGTAACTTCAAAAAGTCGTACTAAGATAAATATGAGTCCGAATACCAAAAGTAAAAGCACACCAATTTTACCAGCATAATCTTGTAGGAAGTCATTCATTTCAAAACCAACTAAGCCGCCTAGTAGAGGACTGCTAGTAGCAAAAAAGCCTAACGCAATAGAAATCCAAACAACAAATAGTAAGCCCCAAATCCATTTTTTAAACAATGCTTTCATTGGTAGACCTAGAAATAGGTATATACCTGTAATACAAACAAGAAATGGAAATATTAGAGAAGCCAATCCAAAACCTTTGTACATGAAAAAGTGGCTAATACTTGCACCAAATTTATTCAGTAGGTTTTTTGCTAATTCATTACGGTCTTTAAATTCAGATAGCAGGCTTTGATCATCTTGCCAGTTAAAGTAAAAGGATATAAAAGAAAAGAATAGCGCAATACTAAATAGCATTAACAAACTACCCAAAATGATTTTATTCTGTTTGGATAATTTAAATGATGGTCCTTTTTTAGTAGGTTTTGGCTTTGATTTAGTTGCCTTTTTTGCCATTAAAACTTAATTCTGATGCTAAATTACAAATTTACGATGAGCTACGTTATACCAAGAACTAACCTAAAGAATCTTTGGTAGGTAAATGATAAGGCCAATAATAGTTGAAGCAATAGAAACCAACATAACAGCCCCGGCAGAAATATCCTTAATAAATCCGATTTTGACATCAAATTCAGGTTGAATATAATCTGCAATCTTTTCAACGGCAGTATTCATACCCTCAATACCTAAAACCATAGCGATGGCAAAAATTTGAAGTATCCATTCTGTTTGAGAAATTTCAAAATAAAAGCCTGCAGCAGTCATTACAATGGCAATGAAAACCTGAATTTTTATACTTGCTTCAGTACGTATTAAAAGTATGGCTCCTTTGAAAGCGAAGCCAACACTTTTAATACGATTGACCAAAAAGGATTCTTTTGGCATGTGTGTTGTTTGTTATTAGTTCATTAAAGCCTCTAAAGCTGCTTTGTAATTTGGCTCTTCTGTAGTTTCTGCTACTTGCTCTGTATATAATACGTTTCCTTTTTCATCAACTACAACAACCGCTCTTGAAAGCAATGGAGCTAATGGTCCGTCTGAAAATGCTACGTTGTAACCTTTACCAAAATTACCATCTTTAAAATCAGACAGCATTTCAACATTTTCAATACCCTCTGCACCACAAAATCTTGCTTGTGCGAAAGGAAGATCTTTAGAAATACATAATACGATTGTATTATCTAATTCTGCTGCTTCTTGATTAAATTGACGAACAGATTGTGCGCATGTGCCTGTATCTACACTTGGAAAAATATTTAATACTACTCTAGAACCTTCATAGTCTGAAAGTTTAACAGTAGATAAGTCATTCTTAGTTAATTGAAATTCTGGAGCTTTTTCACCTGTGGTTGGTAGCGTTCCTATTGTGTGTATTTCGTTTCCTTTTAGTGTAACCGAAGCCATAACTTTTGTCTTTTTATAATTGAGAATGTGAAATTATAAAATATAAAGTTGAAATGAGTGGGAATAGGGTAAAAAAAAAGTCCTTTCAAATTTGAAAGGACTTTATAATTTTTTAAAGCTATTATTTATCTATAGAGCCTAAAACACGCTGCATAAATTGATTCATAGCATCTTTCTTTGGTGTGCCTTGCTCTATGCTGTTCGCAACCTCTATGGCACCGTACATATTAGAAATTAATTCGCCAATTACATCAAGCTCTTCATCTTTTAGTGAAGGTAACTCTGTTAGTGCTTCTAGAGTTTCAATAGTCTCTAGTACGAAATCGCTATCTTTTTCTTCAATGAACTCTGTCAGTAATTTAATTATGGGTAATCTCACTGATCAAATCTTTTAATAGGTCATACTTATTAGTTTGAACCTGATTTTTAATTTTCCCTTTCTCGAAAGAAGCGAAGGTAGGTAAGTTACTTACGTCTGCTAGCTTTCTAGATTCAGGAAATTTTTCTGCATCTGCTAAAACAAAAGTAATATTCTCATTTTGCGAAGCTTCTTTTTTAAACTTTGGCTTCATAATTCTACAGTTACCACACCATGATGCAGAATATTGTACAACTACATTAGGGTTGTTGTCTATAATTTCCTGTAAATTATCTTGTTCTAATTCTAATAACATAATTAAAGTTATTTAAGGATTAATAAAATGAACATGAGATAGATTACCTCATGTTCATCAATAATTTTATTAGTTAGCGTGTGTAGAAAGGTAGCTAGCAACACCGTCTCTATTTGCAGACATTGCTTCTTTACCTTCTTCCCAGTTAGCTGGACAAACTTCACCTTTTTCTTGAACGTGAGTTAAAGCATCTACTAAACGTAAATACTCACCAACGTTTCTACCAAGAGGCATATTGTTAATGCTTTCGTGTTGTACAACACCTTCTTCATCAATAATATATGTAGCTCTGTAAGTAACATTATCACCTTCAACTTGAACTGTTTCTGTTTCTTCGTCGTAAACTTCGTTTTGGATATCTAAAATGCCTAACACGCTAGATAGGTTACGGTTGCTATCTGCTAATATTGGGTAAGTTACACCTTCAATACCGCCGTTATCTTTGCTTGTGCTTAACCATGCAAAGTGTACTTCAGGAGTATCACAAGATGCACCGATTACTAATGTGTTTCTTTTTTCGAATTCACCAATAGCAGCTTGAAATGCATGTAATTCTGTAGGGCAAACAAAAGTAAAATCTTTTGGATACCAGAAAAGAACCACTTTTTTATTATTTTTTTGAGCTTCTTCTAATACGTTAAGTTTAAAAGTGTCGCCCATGTCGTTCATCGCGTTAACACTAAGATTTGGGAATTTTTTTCCTACAAATGCCATAATATGTTTTCGTTTTATAATTAATTATAAAGCAAAATTAAGACATGATAAGAGGTTAAAAGACTTTCTAAATTAGAATTTTCAATGGAAGAATAACTATTTTGAATAGCGTTTAGTTTACGCAACGTTTTGTGTGAATGACATAAATTATCACCTACAAAATTGTCAAATTAACAAAGAAGTAGGTGTAAAGGTGAAAAGGCAAAAGAATTAAAATTTAGGATTTTTTTGAAGTCAGTCTTTTTATCTTAATATTAAAACCCGCAAATATGAAAGTCATAATTGGGCTCAACCAATTAAAGATAGCATACACAAAATACTCGGCTACACCAACACCTAACACACCGCTATGATATGCGCCACAGGTGTTATAAGGAATTAATACAGAAGTTACCGTACCAGTATCTTCAAGTGTTCTACTTAAGTTCTCTGGAGCTAAGCCTCTATCTTTAAACGCTTTTGCAAACATTTTACCAGGTACCACAATAGCTAAATATTGATCAGAAGCCGTCCCGTTTAAAACAATACAGCTAATACCGGTACTAAAAAATAGACCGAATGTAGACTTAGCCATGCTAAGTAGAGATTTTGTAATTCTAGCCAATGCACCAATACCATCCATTATACCGCCAAAGAACATGGCGCAAATAATTAACCAAATGGTTCCAAGCATACCTGTCATTCCCTTAGATGAGAATAAATCGCTCAAAGCTTTGTTATCGGTTGGTATATCTGTACTTACCGTTATTGCTTTTAAAATGCCTTGGTAACCAGATTGAAAACTTAATTCTGTTGCTCCGGTAATACCTGCAACTATTTGTGGTTGAAAAATAAGCGCAAATACAGCGGCTAAAAGCGTGCCTATCAATAAGGCGGCTAAAGGAGGTGTTTTCTTAACTATTAGTGCTATTACTGCTATAGGAACAAGAAATAACCATCCATTGATGTCAAAAGAAGAATCTATAGATGCTAAAATAGCATCAACGTCAGCTTCCCCGTTGGTTTCTAAACTAAAGCCTATTATTAAAAATACGATTAGTGTAACAGTTATTGTAGGCACCGTTGTCCATAGCATATACTTAATATGGGAGAATAACTCGCCGCCAGCCATTGCAGGAGCCAAATTAGTGGTGTCACTTAACGGTGATAACTTATCGCCAAAATAAGCGCCCGATAATACAGCGCCGGCTGTCATTCCTAAAGAAATACCCAAAGCTTCCCCAATACCTATTAATGCTATACCCACTGTTGCAGAAGTGGTCCAGCTGCTTCCTGTAGCTACTGAGATTATTGCACAAATAATTACACATGCCGCTAAAAATATGGTTGGATTTAGAATCTGTAATCCGTAATAAATCATAGCGGGTATTATACCGCTTACCAGCCATGTACCGGCTAGTGCTCCAACCATTAGTAAAATAAGTAACGCTCCTGTAGTAGATCTTATATTCTCTTCAACTTCGGCAATCATTTGTTTGTAAGAAACTTTATGGAAGAATCCAACAATGGCAGCAACTGCACCACCTAATAATAATATAAATTGATTAGAACCACTTAGGGCATCATCACCAAATACGTAAACATTGTAGGCCAACATGGCAACTAGGGCTACTACAGGAATTAAAGCAGCAAATATGCTTAATTCTTTATTGTCAACGATATGTTCGTTTTCCCTGTGTTCATTGGTATTTTGATCTGACATTAAAATCAAGTTTGGTTACTTCGTAATATTACGATTTCTGTTACGGATGTGCAAACCCGTTTTAGAATTGAAATCTTAGGCGTTAATGCTTTTGATATCCAGTATATTAAGATCTATTAAACATTTTTTCATTAAGGAATAGGTTCTTTGAATATCATCATCTAATCCTATTGAAAATCGAATTAGCCCATTTCCAAGTCCCATTTCTTTTTGTTCTTCTAGCGGAATTTCTGAAGATGTAGAGCTTCCCGGAGCGCTAAATAGTGTTTTATAAAACCCGAGGCTAACCGCTAAATACCCCAATTTTCTTTCTTGCATTAACTCCATAAGTGCATTGGCATTTTCAATAGTGCCCACATCCATGGTTATTAATCCTCCATATCCGTATTCAGGATTCATTTGATCTTCCATTATTAAATGACCTGAATGTGATGGTAGACCAGGATACACAACTTTGAGTCCGTCTTTTTCAAAATTTTCTGCTAGGTATTGCGCATTTTCGCTATGCTTTTTCATACGTATATGTAGGGTACGCATGTTTTTTAAAATTGATGATGCCCGTAAACTATCCAAGGTGCTTCCTAAAAGCATGCCCGCTCCATTGTTTACATCTTTTAGACTAAGGCAAAAATCGGTTGTACCACAAACTACACCGGCAACACAATCGCTGGTTCCGTTTATGAATTTTGTAAGACTGTGAATTATAATATCTGCGCCTAATTTTGCCGGAGATACGGATAGGGGTGAGAATGTATTATCTACTACTAATGGTAGTTCGTTCTTTTTTGCTATTCGAGAAAGCGCAGAAATATCTGCAACCTCCAATAGCGGGTTGCTTACACTTTCGCAATAAATCATTTTTGTTTTGGGGGTGATTGCTTTTGCAACAGCATCAAGATCGGTGATATCTAGAAATGTAGTTTTAATACCAAATTTGATCAAGAAATTCTTCATGAAGGCATAAGTGCCACCATAAATAGTTCTACTGCTAATAATATGGTCACCTGAATTACAAAGTTGAAGAATTACGGCTGTAATTGCACCTATGCCACTTGCGGTTACATTTGCACTTTCTGTACCTTCTAGTGCTGCTAGAGCTTCGCCTAAATATAAATTTGAAGGAGAAGAGTGTCTACTGTATAGGTAGCAACCTTCTGTATTTCCTTCAAAAGTATCAAACATGGTTTTAGCTGATATAAAGGTATAAGTAGAAGAATCGGAAATGGAAGGATTTACTCCTCCATATTCTCCAAAGTATTGTAAATCTTGTAAGTCGTTACTGTTCTTGTGGCTCATGTGCTGTTATTTTAAGTAAAAGTAGCTTTTAGATGTAAAATTGTCAATACGAACCTTATTTGTTAGGATATGAAACTATTATTAGTTTAAGTTTAGATTTTAATTCGGTTATTCATTAAATTTACTTGGTGTAATAGAATTACAATCATTATGAAGTTAGATTTAATTGATAATAACTTATTAGAGCTATTGCAAGCAGATAGCAAAAAGACCACTAAAGAGTATGCCTTAAAACTGGGGCTGTCTACTACAGCTATTTATGAGCGTATTAAAAGATTAGAAAGAATAGGGGCTATTAGAAATTATGTTGCTTTGGTAGATAAAACAATAGTAAATAGAAACTTTACAGTGTTTTGTCATGTTAAACTAGTGCAGCATGTAAAGGAAAATATTGCTCAATTTGAAGCTCAAGTTATGCGTCTTCAAGAAGTTGTAGAATGCCATCACCTAAGTGGAGATTATGATTATTTATTAAAAATACATGTTCAGGATATGGAGGCGTACCGTAAGTTTATGGTGAATAAATTAACGGCTATGAATCATATTGGTAGTACGCAAAGCTCTTTTACCATAAAAGAGGTGAAGCATTCTACCGCTATACCGCTTTAAAACTAAAAATAGTATTAATTTTGTAAGACATTAGAAAACAAATATTTTATGGATCAATATGATGTAGCCATTATAGGCTCAGGACCTGGAGGATACGTAGCAGCAATACGTTGTGCTCAATTAGGAATGAAAACAGCAATAATTGAAAAATATTCCACCCTTGGCGGAACATGTTTAAATGTTGGGTGTATTCCTTCTAAGGCGATGTTAGATTCTTCACATCATTATGAGGATGCTATTAAGCATTTTGATGAGCACGGTATTGAAATCCCAGGTGAGATTAAAGTGAATTTGGCAAAAATGATAGCTCGTAAGCAAGGAGTTGTTGACCAAACTACTAAAGGAATAGAATTCTTAATGGATAAAAACAAAATTACCGTTTACGAAGGTATCGGTAGTTTTAAAGATGCAACGCATGTAAACATAAAGAAGAACGATGGTAAAACAGAAGAGATAGAAGCTAAAAATATTATAATAGCTACTGGGTCTAAGCCATCAACCCTACCTTTTATAAAATTAGATAAAGAACGCATCATTACATCTACTGAAGCTTTAGAACTTAAAGAAGTTCCAAAACATATGATTGTTATTGGTGGTGGTGTAATTGGTTTAGAATTAGGTCAAGTTTACAAAAGACTTGGTGCAGATGTAACCGTAGTTGAGTTTATGGAACGTATTATTCCAGGAATGGATGTTGCGCTTTCAAAGGAATTGACTAAGGTGATGAAAAAGCAAAAAGTAAAATTTGCTTTATC
>TARA_R110002033_G_scaffold12683_14_pt1 | contig 26049 bp, 28 predicted proteins | sample TARA_R110002033 | Tara Oceans TARA_R110002033 (sample SAMEA4397051) | marine metagenome | biome: Polar Biome; feature: [SRF] surface water layer (ENVO:00010504); material: water (ENVO:00002006), including particulate matter (ENVO:01000060) such as... | depth 5 m
TATCTCCCATATTAAAAATAATCTTCAGTTTACTTTTAATAATGGCGAGCAAATTATTTTAGGTAAAGGTGTGGTTAAATTAGGACACGAAACTAAAGTTGTTTTTGAGGTTTTAAATATACCGACAGAGATAACTTCCGTAAATATTTCTAACAAAGTATTTAGCGATATCAATAGAAATCAAAGTACCCTAATGATATTTAAAGAAGGCTTTGCTAAAGATCATTTTACCCTAGATAAAACCAATGACCATACTATTACTTTGGTGGTGAAGGACAATAAGTTCATTGAAAAAACAGAACAAAATGCAGGCGTATCTCCTTCTTTAATCATCTTAGGTTTAATAGCAAGTATTTGTTTAGGTCTATTGATAAAAAATATACTGCTATTGAGAGAAAAATCGGTGAGCGAAAATATTTAATCTTAATCTAAAACCAGATTCGCTTAATAGAACGCGGAGTTCACTGATTTTTGAAATCTGGTATGTACTTAGTTATTAGTATTGTAGTGTTAAATCGCTGAAATCAAGCTCAAATTAAATATTATGAAAAAAAATAGTCTAAAAAGAATTCCCCAAGTGTCATTTGTTTTGGCATTATCATTCATCACCTTAATTGCATGTAGTAGCGATAGTATTGATGATGACATTACAGAAGAGATTGCCAACAATGATGATTCTGACGATGATTCTGAAGAAGTTGTTACAGAGTTACATGCTGCGTATGCCGCATTTAATTCAGATGCAGTAACTGTCTATTTAGATGGTTCTGAAGTTGTAATTGAAACAACAGGTTTACCAAATCATGAAACAGTTTATTGGGGTGAAGGTAATTCTCTATACAGAGAAGAATCTGACGTCGCTACGACACCTAGCATTATGTCTAGTAATAATAATGCGACTACCATTCGTGTAGATGCAACCCCTAATTTAACCGGTAGTACAGTTGAAACAGAATTGAATACAATAGGTATTGCTGTTAGTGGTTCTTCTATATTCAACGACCAAGAAGGTGGTGGCGCTTTAGACCAAGCTGCGGCTAGTTTAGATTGGACAGGTGCTCATATTGGTCCAGGGGTATATCACTATCACTTAGAACCAAAAGCGTTCTCGGATGATGATGAAAATTTAGTAGGTGTTTTGTTAGACGGTGTTTTTCTTTATGGTCGTAAATGTAATTCAACAGGAGATTATCCTTCAGATCTAGATGCTTCTGGCGGACATACCACTACTACTCAATACACTGATGGTGAAGAAGAATATCATTACCATATTATAAATGAAGTTTATTCAACAACAGGATCATACTTAGCATTTGCAGGTCCTTACCAAGGATATTAAAAATGAGAATAGTTCACTTCCATATCATATGTTTTATACTGATTTTTCAAGTTGGTTGTAATAATACAACAGAGCCCAAAACTTTGGTGGAGAAACCAATAGTGATTAAGCAAGAAACTAAATTTAAAGAAGAGTTGACATTAAATCAATTGGAAGGAACATGGTATTATAAAAACTCACCTTATGATGGTTATTCAATAGCCTTACATGAAAATGGCAATTTGGCAGAAAAGGTGGGTTTTGTAAAAGGTAAAAGAGAAGGCGTTGTGCAAAGATGGTCAGATACCGGTGTATTACGAGTTGAATTTCATTATAAAAATAATCGTATAGAAGGTTCGTATAAAAGTTGGTGGGAGAATGGGCAATTAGCTCAAGATGCTAATTACGTTAATGGTAATATGAACGGGGTTGAAAAGAAATGGTATCCAGATGGGCAATTGGCAAAAGAAAGACAATTGTTAAATGGTAAGGAAGAGGGTTTACAAAAAGCATGGTTACAAAATGGAACCTTGTATGTAAATTACGAAGCCAAAAACGGACGTATTTTTGGGTTACGTAGAGCAAATTCTTGTTATCAATTAGAAGATGAAGTTGTTATTAGATCAGAAAACGAATTATTATGAACAAGACAGTACTATCTATAGTTGCTATATTAATTTTTGCTGCTTGTAAACAAACGGTAAAAAAAGAGAATATTCAGGTAACTGAAACCAGTAGGGTAGAGCACTTGCCATTTTATAACGATGAGTCATTTACACCACATTGGATAACTCCAAATACTGAAGAAGAGAAACAATTTCATAAAATTCCTGATTTTAAATTAGTGGATCAATTAGGAGATACATTGACTCAAAAATCATTTGAAAATCAAATTTATATTACTGATTTCTTTTTTACGAGTTGCCCAGGCATTTGCTTGAAGATGACCAATAATATGACCAAGGTACAAGAAGCATTTTTAGATAATCCTGAAGTAGCTATTCTTTCACATTCCGTTACTCCATCCATAGATTCGGTTTCTGTACTTAAAACATATGCTGAAAAGAACGGAGTTATAGATTCTAAATGGCACTTGGTTACAGGTGATAAAACTGAAATTTACAACTTAGGTAGAAACGAATATTTTGTGGAAAATGATTTAGGTATTCCTAAGGATATCAATGATTTTTTACACACAGAAAATTTTCTGTTGATTGATAAAAACAAGCACATAAGAGGTATTTATAACGGACTCAATCGGGCTTCAATAGCACAATTGATTACTGATGCTGAAGCATTATTAAAAGAAATTTAGCAAACTACATTTTATAAGTATTATCTACTTAAGTAATAGTTCAACTATTCGTTAAATCATTCTAAAAGCGTAACTTATAACTATTTAAAAGAATGATAATGAATAAGATAGTCTATTACGTTGCAATTTCTATTGACGGATTTATCTGCGGACTTAACGGAGATATTAGCGGCTTTGTAGGTGAGGGTAGCGGTGTTACAAAATACTTGTCTGACCTAAAAAAATTCGAAACCACTATCATGGGTAAAGACACCTATGAATTTGGATATGCCTATGGATTAAAACCTGGTCAGCCAGCATATGAACACATGCAACACTATATTTTCTCTAAGACTTTACAGTTTGATACTATTAGTGATCAGGTTCATATTATCGCTGATTACGATTTAGATAAAATTCAAGAACTCAAAAAAAACTCAACTACAGATATCTACTTATGCGGAGGTGGCGTTTTTGCCGGATGGCTTTTTGACAATCAATTAATAGATATTATTAAAGTGAAAATAAATCCGTTAGTATTGGGGGAAGGTGTACGGCTATTTAGTGATTCTAAACAAGGATACCAACTAGAACTCACAGAAACCGAATCTCATGATGGCGGATTGATATTTAACACTTATAAAGTGAAATATTATTAAAGAATAATTCTAAAAATAAATAAGGCCAGAAAATCAATTGATTCTCTGGCCTTTTAATTAACAACCAAACTTAACTTTTACTTCAAAGCAGCTAACAATTTCTCTGCTACTACTTCTGATGAAGCTGGGTTCTGACCTGTTATAAGATTTCCATCTTGTACAGCGTAAGAAGCCCAATCTTCTTTCTTAGAATAAATTCCGCCATTTTCTTGTAGCATGTCTTCTACCAAGAAAGGAACAACCTCAGTTAACTGAACAGCCGCTTCTTCACTATTTGTGAATCCGGTTACTTTTTTACCATTTACTAAAGCTTTACCATCTTTTCCCTTTACACCTTTTAAAGCTGCAGGAGCGTGACATACAAAAGCAATTGGTTTTTCTTGTTCATTGAACGTTTCAATCAATTTGATTGAGGTAGCATCGTTTGCTAAATCCCATAGCGGTCCGTGACCACCTGGGTAGAAAACTGCATCAAAATCAGACGCGTCTACTTCGGCTAAAACCTTTGTATGGTTAATAGCGTCTTGAGCAACTTTATCATCTTTAAAACGCTTCGTATCTTTTGTCTGAGCATCTTCGGTATCACTACTTGGGTCAATTGGTGCTTGCCCGCCTTTTGGAGTAGCTACTGTAATTTCTACACCTTTATCTAATAATGCGTAATACGGAGCTGCAAACTCTTCAATCCAAAATCCTGTTTTCTTTCCTGTGTCTCCTAATTGATCGTGAGACGTTAATACAAATAATATTTTCATTGTTTTTTGTTTTAAGTTATAAATTTATATCAAGTCTTATGTTTAAACTTTAACTATCATTTTTCCTTTATTCTTACCATTCATCATATCTAAGAATGCTTGCGGAGTGTTATCAAATCCTTCTACAATCGTTTCTTTATATGTCAATTTACCTTCACCCAACCATGTAGATAATTGCTTCATAGCTACAGGGAATTTTTCTGCATAATTAGAAACAATGAACCCTTGCATTAAAGCACTATTCTTAACCAAGAAAGGTTGTACAGCAACAGCCATAGGTAGTTCGGTTTTGTTGTAGACCGAAATAGCGCCACAGATGATAATTCGTGCGAACTGATTTATGTTAAATAAAACAGCATCAGAAATTGGTCCCCCAACATTATCAAAATAGATATCCACTCCGTTTGGTGCCGCTTCTTTAATGGCGGCTTTCATATCCTTGGTAGTTTTATAATTGATACCATGATCAAACCCAAATTCAGATTTTAGCATATCAATTTTTTCATCTGTACCAGCAATACCAATAACATTAAGTCCAAGTATTTTACCGATCTGACCCACAACACTACCAACGGCACCTGCAGCACCAGATACCACTAAAGTTTCTCCTTTTTTAGGTTTACCTATTTCGTGAAGTCCTAAAAAGGCAGTTAAGCCAGTCATACCAACAATACCTAAATATGCACTTAATGGTGCTTTACTTTTATCTATTTTTTGTAAGCCTTCGCCAGTAGAAATTTGCTTCTCTTTCCATTGCAGTAAACCTGATACGAAATCACCTTTTTTGAATTTGTCGTTCTTGGTTTCAATAACTTCAGCTACAATACCTGAGCTAATTGGCTCACCAACATTGAACGGAGGTACATAAGATTTTGCATCGCTCATTCGACCACGCAAATAAGGGTCAACAGATATATATTTTGATTCTAAAAGTATTTCATCTTCAGATACATTTAAGTTATTCTCTAATTCTATAAAATCGAAATCTGCGAGGGTAGGAGTACCTACCGGACGTTGTTTTAAATTAATTGACTTATTCATAAGTTATTTATTTAATTTTTAAATATGTCTGAAGTTATCTATGAGTTAATACACGGGATACATCAGAAAATTCAGTATGCTATTTTTATACAATTCAAAGGTATTACAAAAAAGAATGAACATTCATTTTTTAACGAAAGTTTATAAAAATATAAATTATATAATAGACAAAAGGCAGTCAAATGACTGCCTTTTGTTTTGTTGCTTTTTTACTTCTCATCCATTATAATAATAGACTTTACATTAACGAATTCTTTCATTCCAAATCCGCCATGCTCCCTTCCGTATCCTGAATCTTTAACACCGCCAAAGGGCATAGAAGGCTCTGCTAATCCGAAAGAATTTATGAATACCATCCCTGTATCAAAATGTTTTGCCGCTAGTTCTGTAGCTTTTTTAACATCCTTAGAGAAAACACCACCACCAAGTCCAAATCTACTATCATTGGCTATACGCATTGCATCTTCATCATCTTTTGCCTTAATTAACGATGCTACAGGACCGAACAGCTCATCATCATACGCAGGTTGTCCTGGTGAAACATTTCCTAATATGGTAGCAGGGTAGAAGTAACCTTCACCTTCTGGAATTTTTCCACCACATAAAATTTCAGCTCCTTTTTCAATACTTTCTTCCACTTGTTCGTGAATTTTCTTTCTTAAATCTTCACGCGCCATTGGTCCTAATTCGGTCTCTTCCAATTTTGGGTCACCAACTTTTAAAGCGTTCATAGCGTTCACAAATTTTTCTTTGAACTCATCATAAACTTTTTCGGTAGCTATAAATCGTTTTGCCGCTATACAGGTTTCTCCATTATTATAAATACGACCCATTACACTTTTTTCAACAGCGAGGTCAATATCTGCATCATCCAAAACTAAATAAGCATCATTACTACCCAATTCTAGAACAGTCTTTTTAAGTGCTGCACCTGCTTTTTCTCCTATTTTTTTACCAGCTACAGGGCTACCAGTCAAGGTTACACCTCTTACTAATTTATGCTCAACAATAGCATTAGATTGTTCATGCTCAATTACCAGTACATTAAAAAGACCTGCTGGCAAACCAGCGGTATCAAAAATGGTTTTTAATAATTTCGCTGTTCCTGTTACGTTCGAAGCATGTTTTAAAAGAATACTATTACCTGCCATAAGATTTACGATAGTATATCGTAATACTTGATAGCTTGGATAGTTCCAAGGTTGAATTCCGTAAATAATTCCCATAGGAGAGTAGTTGATAATTCCTTTTCCCCCATTAGTTAATTGTCGTTCTTCACTCTTTAAAAATTCCGGTGCATGCTCAGCTGAATAGTCGCAAATTGATGTACATAAGTCAACCTCTTGTTCACTTTGCTTTAATAGTTTTCCCATTTCATCGGTCATCAATTCGGCAAGCTCAGTTTTATAATTCTGTAATTCTTTACCTATAGCCTTAATAACCTCGCCACGTTCTTCTACTGTTTTATTTTTCCATTTTAAAAAAGCTTCGTGAGATTGCTGTATACTTTCCTCTACTTGATCATCTGTCATATACGTAAATGTTGACAGTATTTTTCCTGTAGTGGGGTTAATTGTTTTGAATGTATCTTGTTTTGTTGTCGTAGACATAACTTGTTTTTAAATTTTATTTATTGTTGTTCACTTGGTACCAAATACACATCATTGATGTTTACTCTATTTGGTTGTGTTAATACATAGTAGATGCTATTTGCAATATCTTCTGCTTCTAATGTTTCCATCTTTTGCATTTCTTTCATCATCTCCTTAATATCCTCATCACTAATGGTGCTTGTCAAATTAGTAGCTACTGCACCAGGTTCTATAGAGGTAATATTAATTCCGTATTTCGGTGCCAATTCTTGACGCAGTCCTTCTGAAAACATTTTCACTGCAGATTTGGTTGCACAGTACACTGCACCACCTGGAAAATATCTATTTGCAGCCATTGATGAAATATTAATAATATTACCACCTTTGTTGGCTTTTAGTTCAGGTAAAACCGCTGCAACACCATTCAACACTCCTTTAATGTTGACATCAACCATTTTTTCCCATTCATCTGTCTTTAATTTCTCTACAAATGAAAGTGGCATTAAACCGGCATTGTTAACCAAGCCTGTTATTTTACCGTATTCTAATTTTGTTCTTGATACTACTTTTTGAAAATCTTCCTTTTTAGTGACATCTCCAGTTGCAACTAAAGCTTCTCCACCATTTTTTTTGATCTGTGATTTTATATCGTTCAGTTCATCTTCACTTCTTGCCATTAATACAACTTTGGCTCCGTTTTCTGCCAATTTTATTGCTGTTGCTTTACCAATTCCGCTTGATGCTCCCGTTATTATAATAACCTTATCTTCTAATTTCATAGTGTGTTTATTTTTGATTTGAATACAAGGTACAGGTAATGAAAACAGCCTTTTAACTAGATTAAAATAAGAATTGACGTCATTGGTATTGAATTAATTTTTACGGGTTGTGAGTTAATAGTTAAATGGTTTTACAACATAATTATTCTGGTTACAGAAATTATAAATATGTTAAAAAATATATGCATTTATATGATTTTCATTTGACCCATATTTTTAAAATCAGGTAAAAGCTGTGATTACAAATAAGATGATTCGTATTGTTGGTGGAGTAGTTAGTTGAGCTGGAATTGACTTTATTAAAAAGTATATGATTTTACTAAGGCTACGATTGACTGGGAACATTTACTAGTGAACGTGCTTTCGGTTCCTCATAAAAATATAGATAGAACTAAGTGTTTGTTTGGTGAAATAAATACTGATCAAGAGATTGCGATAGCTGAAATTATTGCATTTATAATTGCAAGTAGTTCTAGAGTTATTGGTAATTCTTGTAATACGGCACGTACTAAACCGCTGAATTATAGATGCCACCACAATATTGAATAGAACATTTATTAAAGAGTCTACACAAATGGAACTGATTGCTTAGTGATCGGTAAATTCATCCTGTACATGCATTTCTGGTTAATAACATGTAGTTTCCATTAGTTTTAAATTCTTTAATAGATATGCCCACATAACGCTTAAAGGTCTTTGATAAATGACTGACGTCTGTAAACCCTAAATCGTCTGCTATTTGGGTTAAGGTAAAATCAGAATTAAGTAGTCTAATTTCAACTAATTTCAATTTTGCTTTTATTATATATTCCCGCAACGGCATTTGTACCTGTTTTTTAAAATACTCACTCACATACGTAGGAGACATCATAAAAACATCTGCTAAATTTTCCACTTTTAACAAGTCGGTCTTATCTATATTCTCATTGATATAGGTTAGCATTTTTGTGATTCTTTCTTCAGATACTTTTGCATCAGTATCAAAATAATTACTCTTTCTAATATTCCTAATTAGTATTTCTAAAATACTGGTCATTAAGCTGGTAATAAGCGTAACGGACTCTTCTCCATAATTTCTTGTTTCCAATAAAATCATCTCTAATAAATTACCAATATGTAATCTATCAGTTTCAGATTTTAAAATGTCGCCAGGTAATTGATTGTAGTTAGATAATATATACGAAGCTTCTTTAAACCACTCATTTCTATCAATCTGTATTTTATTTACACCTCTAAAAAATGAATCTGTAAATTTTAAGAATACAAATTTACTAGTATCATTAATGGTGAAAGAATGACATTTTAAAGGGGGTAACAAAAAAACGCTTCCCTCTTTATAAGGTGATTCATTATAGTTTATACACTGGGTTCCCGAGCCAGATTTTACCAAGACCAACTCAAAAAAATTGTTTTTAACCGGGCGTTGTTTCCACTCAGATAATTCAATTTCTTGTATTTCAAAAGGTTTATAAGCTTCTAAAACTTCCATATTTATCTAATTATAGTGTAAAACTATAGTATTTACGTGAATATTTCATTAAGCTAGTCAAATAAACCTTGATTTATACAAACATCACCTTTTTATGTACATAATTAGATATGAGTAATACCAATACATTTGTATCAAATTAATAAAACAACATTTTAAAATATAATAATGAGCACACCAAACATCGCAAAAGAAGAGATCATCAACGCTTTTAACTTTAGACATGCAACAAAGGAATTTGATGCTACCAAAACTATCTCTGATGATGACATGAAATTCATCTTAGAAGCAGCACATTTATCACCTAGTTCATTTGGTTTTGAACCATGGCATTTTATAGTAGTTCAGGATAAAGAATTACGGGAGTTATTAAAACCCGTAGCTTGGGGAGCACCCTTAAAATTAGATACTGCTAGCCATTTTGTATTGGGTTTAAGTATGAAAGCGCCAATGGTAAAACATGATTCGGAATATATCATGCATATGATGAAGGACGTAAAGCAACTACCTGCTGATGTAATTGAAATGTATTCTAAGTTTTATAGAGAATTTCAAGAGCGTGATTTTGATTTGGATACGGACAAAAAATTGTTCGACTGGTCAGCTAAGCAAACGTACATCGCTTTAGGAAATATGATGACCGCTGCCGCTTTAACAGGAATTGATTCTTGCCCAATTGAAGGTTTTCATCAAGAAAACGCAGAAGCTTTATTGAAGGAGAAATTTGGTGTAGATACAGATAAATATGGTTTATCGTTTATGACTGCTTTCGGTTACAGAAAAGCAGATCCAGAATTTGGTAAATCTAGAAGAAACTTTGATGATATCGTTACTTGGAAGTAATCTTATCATTCTAAAAAACAACATAAAATGAAAGCAATAGGATACAAGGAGAACCTCCCAATAGAGGATGTAAAATCTCTACAAGACATCGAAATAGATACTCCAAAAGCAATTGGCAATGACATTCTAGTTGAGATAAAAGCAATTTCTGTAAACCCAGCAGATTATAAAGTAAGAGCAGGAATGCCTGTTGAAGGTGATGATTGGAAAATTATTGGTTGGGATGCTACCGGAATTGTAAAAGAAGTTGGGAATGATGTTACGTTATTTAATGTTGGTGACGAAGTTTGGTATGCGGGCGATTTCACAAGACAAGGAAGTTATGCTCAGTATCAAGTGGTAGATGAGCGTATTGTAGGCAAGAAACCATCTAGCTTATCTTATGCAGAAGCAGCCGCATTACCGTTAACTTCTCTTACGGCTTGGGAAATGTTGTTTGATAGATTAGAAGTTGCAACCGATGATGCCAGAAAGTCTATTCTAATAATTGGTGCTGCAGGTGGTGTTGGTTCTATTTTGGTACAATTAGCCAAGAAACTTACAAAACTGAACATTATAGCAACGGCTTCTCGTGAAGAAACCACAGATTGGTTAAAAGAATTGGGTGCAGACTCGGTTATTAACCACAGAAATAAATTGAGTGAAGAATTTGAGAATTACAAGCTCCCTGCTCCTGATTATATTGTGAGTTTAAATGCTACCGAGCAACATGCAGACGAGATTGTAAAAGTGATAAAACCACAAGGTAAATTCGGTTTTATTGATGACCCTAAATTATTTAATGTAATGCCTTTTAAAGGTAAGGCTGTCTCTACTCATATTGAGTTGATGTTCACTCGTTCTATGTTCCAAACGGAAGATATGATTGAGCAGCACAACATCTTAAATGAGGTTTCTAAATTGATAGACAACGGAACTATTAAAACCACTTTAGGAGAAAACTTTGGAACCATTAACTCAGAGCATATGCGTAAAGCCCATGCTTTCTTAGAGACAGGAAAAGCAAAAGGTAAAATTGTTTTAGAAGGATTTTAGACACAATGAGTCAAATAGAAAATGAAAACTACAGTTAAAATATTTCTTATAGCAGCAATTTTTGCTGGTACTTCGGCTAATGCACAGGTAAATACGATTGATTCCGTGGCGACCTCAAAAGTGCAGCATTTCAATTTTGATGAAATGGAATCGGAAACTATTGGCGAAGGTATTCAGAATACTTATGATGCTTTAAATATTGAAGGGTTATTAAAAAAAACTATGACTATATTGAACTAGTTATAATTTTGGCAATGCTTTAGTATACTTATGTATTGCACGTCGCAAAATTCATTTAGTTTTGCATTTTTTTTAAATGAAGGAAATGGTTATTTTCAAAGCCTGTACCCGTCAGATTACTTTGCAACATTATGGATGATTTAATTACATTTTCAATTGCTGTTTTTACCGGCTTTTTTGCGATTACAAACCCTATTTCAAACATGACGGTTTTCTTATCGCTTACCCAAGGTGCCGATAAAAAAACAAAAGCCGACATCAACAAAAGAGCGAATATCATTGCCTTTATAATCGTTCTGGTATTTGTCCTTTTAGGAAAATATATATTCGAGCTTTTTAATATTAGCATTCCTGCATTTAAAATTACAGGTGGTATATTAATATTTTATATTGGTTTTGACATGCTGCAATCAAAACAGTCTAATGTTAAGAACATTAAGCATGTAAATATTGATGAAAATATTGCGGTTTCACCATTGGCAATTCCAATTTTAGCTGGTCCAGGTACGATTGTTACAGCAATGAACTTTGTATCAAGTGCTCAACCTGTTCATATAACCATAGTAATTGCGATTTTTGCTTTCATGAGTTTACTAACATATTTTACTTTTAGATTAAGTAACTTAATTGTTAGGCTTGTAGGCTACAATGTTATTTCAGTGATTGGGAAAATAATGGGTTTAATCATTGCCATTATTGGTACAGGTATGATCATAGAAGGAATAAAAATCTCTTTTAATTTGGTTACCAAACAATAAGCAGCTTTAGCAATCTTTCTTTAACTTACTGAAATATGAAAAAAGTTCTTGTCTTATTTGCTCATCCAAAGTTTGAAAAGTCAAGGGCAAATATGGTTTTAGTAAATCATATTAAAAATAAAGAAGGAGTAACTTTTCGCGATTTATACGAAGAATATCCAGATTTTCTTATCGATGTTCCTTTTGAAAAGAAATTATTAGAACAGCACGATGTTATCATTTGGCATCATCCTATGTACTGGTATAGCTGTCCGCCATTGCTAAAACAATGGATAGATATGGTTTTGGAATTTAATTGGGCTTACGGACCTAATGGCAAAGCGCTAAGCTCTAAAATATGCTTAAACGCTATAACCACTGGCGGAAGTAAAGAATTATATTGTACCCAAGGTATCAATAGCTATACAATTACAGAATTTTTAAGACCTTTTGAGCAAACTGCAAATTTATGTCTCATGACTTACAAAAAGCCATTTTTAGTTATGGGAACCTATAAATTAACCAATGAGGAACTTGAAGTTTATGGAACTCAATACAGTTCTCTCATTGATAGCTTGCAACATTAAATTTTCTTAATTAATCTTATTGAAGATTTTGCATTTATTAGGCTTACACTAAACCAACCAAAATGACCGGCAGTATACTTTTCGACGCAATTGTTTTCTTACTGGGAGCAATAATATGCGTTTCTATAGCAAAACGATTTGGACTAAGCTCTGTTATAGGCTATTTAATGGCAGGTGTTCTTATTGGTCCTTATGTACTAGGCTTTATTGGCGAAGAAGGTGAAGACATTCTCCATTTTGCTGAATTTGGAGTTGTCGTTATGCTGTTTTTAATTGGACTGGAAATTGAACCAAAAAATTTCTGGAACATGCGAAAAACAATTGCCGGTATGGGAGGCCTACAAGTTGCCGGTACCATGCTTCTTTCTTTTATATTTTTCTCCCTTTTAGATTTTGAATGGAAAGTGGCGTTGGTTACTTCTATGGCGGTAGCATTATCTTCAACGGCGATTGCCATGCAGACTATAAAAGAAAAAGGATTAATGGAAACCACGTTTGGTAATTCAGCTTTTTCAATTTTACTATTTCAAGATATCATAGTTATATTTATGTTGGGTGCAATTCCTTTGCTAGCCAATACAGATGCAGTATCAACCACCACTACTCATGAAAACGCTGGTAATTTATTAGATACGCTACCTATGGGGTACCAAACCCTGGCAATTATTTTATCGGTAGTATTGATTATTGGTGCTGGGCAATATTTAATTGTTCCAATGCTTCGCAAGGTTGCGCAAACAGGTGTTCGTGAACTTTTAATTGCCTCGGCATTATTAATTGTTTTTAGCATTTCCTTTTTAATGGAATATGTAGGTCTTTCTCCTGCATTAGGTGCTTTTTTAGGCGGTGTAGTTTTATCGAGCAGCGAATATAAACATGAGCTTGAAAGCACCTTAGAACCTTTTAAAAATCTATTACTAGGTTTGTTTTTTATTGCCGTAGGCGCTTCCATAAATTTCGTTGTAATCGCAAAAATGCCATTGACCATTGGTGGAATTTTAGTAGCCGTAATTTTAATAAAAGCATTGGTTCTATTTATTACCGGTCGTGTATTTAAAATGAAACTTGACCAGAAAATGTTGTTAACTTTTAGCTTGGCACAAATAGGGGAGTTCGCCTTTGTATTATTATCCTTTGCTTTTCAATTGAATATTCTTGAACAGGAACAAATGGATATCTTATTGGTAATAACGGCGCTTTCAATGTCTATAACACCAATTATTAGCATTATCAACGAACGACTAATTTTACCGAAAATAGGTACCAAAGAATCTATAAAAAGACCTATGGACCATATTGCAAAATCGCAAAATGTTATTTTAGTGGGGTTCGGACATTTTGGAAGTACCGTTGGGCGTTTTCTAAGGTCTCACGGTATAGAGGCTACAATCTTGGATCAAGATTCTAACAGGGTAGACTTTCTTCGTAAAATGGGATTTGAGGTATATTATGGTGATGCCACTCGAATAGACTTATTGGAATCCGCAGGTATTGCTCAAGCTAAAATATTAATCTGCGCTATAGACAACCCCAGTGTTACCAAAGAAATTACAAAATTGGTTAAAGAAAAATATCCACATGTAGAACTCATGATACGGGCACAAAATAGGTATGATGCTTATGAATTGTTGAACATGGGTATGGAAAACATCTACCGTGAATCTTTAGATACATCGCTATCTTTAGCTAAAGATGTACTTAGTAAATTAGGTTTTAGAAAATACACGTTAAATCAACAGGTTCAAAATTTCATTAAATATGATGAGAGTAGTTTAAGAAGATTGGCTGCAGAACCTGTGCAAGATGATAATTATATTTTTAAAGCCAGAAAAGAATTAGAAGAGCAAGAAAGATTGCTTAACGAAGATTTTAAAAGAGGCATCGTAGAATATGATAACCATTGGGATAGCGAGTCTATACGAAAAGTACTAGAAGACCAACAAAAAGACAATCATTCATAAATACAACTCTCAATTTATCATTTGCTTAAAAAGGCGGATTTTTTACTTCTATAAAATTGAAAGATTCGTAGATAGAATCCACCTACTGGTCTATTTCTTCTGCATTTGCGAGGTTTCAAATTAAACCACCACTATAATTGTATGTCTTAGTATTGAACGTAAAATAAAAGTTTAACCTTTTAAATTTAAAACGATGAAAACAAATACTAAAACATACGTAGTACTAGGTTTATTTTTAGTTGCATTTGCACTGCCAAGTACAGCACAAACACGTAAAAGAACAACTACAAAAACTACAGTTTCGAGAACGGTAACAAAAACACCAGGTAGAGTTTCAAGTAAAAAAGTAGTTTACCGAACACCTACAAAAAAAGTTATATCGGTAAGAACAGTTCCTAATAGAACGGTGGTTAGGCATAATGGTCAAGATTACTATTATTCTAACAATAGATACTATACCGCTTCTAGAGGTAGGTATATCGCTATAGCTCCAAAAGTTGGTTTTAGAATAAGAACCTTACCATCTAATTCTGTTAGAATTAATTATAATAATCATGTGTATTTTAATGTGGCAGGAACATTTTATCAACAAACTAATTCTCAATATGAGGTTGTTGAGCCAGAAATTGGAACTTTGGTTTATGAATTACCAGATGGGTATGAGAAAGTGACTATTGATGGTTTAACATACTATGAGTATGCTAACATACTTTACGAGAAAGTTCAAGTAGATGGTTCTAGAGCTTATGAAGTTGTAGGTATCATTGATATGGAATAGTATTTTTTAGGTTTAAATTCAGAAAGCGCTTACGCAATAATACGTAAGTGCTTTTTTCGTATTTCATATTCTTAAAAACATGACATTGCTCAGGTTTGGTAACTAGCTATTTTTTTAATTTTACCCAAACAACCAATAGGTTGTACTCAATTATTTAAACATGTCTTCATTTTACCAATACATCATTGTTTGTTCTCTTCTGTTTTTTAATTCAGATTACAATCAATTTAACACCATATATGCTTCTAAAAACACCTTGACTTTTGATATCATTAATAAAAATGAAGTTATTGGAAACTTAAAGGCTACAAAGACTTCTACCGATACAAAAACTCATTATCAAAGTGTAACAACTATTTCTACCAAGATTCTAAAAGAAATCAAAGTAAACTACAAATACGATGTTACCTATGAACGGAATAAATTAAAAAAAGCCAATGTTTATATAGATGTAAATGATAAACCATATGCAGATATTTTAACCAATTGGGAAGCAAAACATTATCAAATCACCAAAAATGATAAAAAGGAAAAGGTAGTTGAAGATGAAATTAATTACGCAACTATTTTATTATATTTTAATGAACCTATTGATATTGAGCGTTGTTATTCTGAGCAAGATGGAAGTTTTAATACCATTGTGCCTTTAGGAAATCACACATACAAAAAGATAAATGCTAAAAATCATGAAAATATATATTATTATAAAAATGGTTTCTTGCAAAAAGCTGAAATAAACGGCGGATTAGTGAAATTTGAGATTATTGCTCAAAAATGATTAGTTAAAAAATTAAATCAATTCCATGAGTGTAGGACTAGTATTATCAGGTGGCGGCATTAGGGGAGTGGCACATATTGGTGTTATAAAAGCACTAGAAGAAAATGGTATTTACCCTACCCATATATCTGGTACAAGCGCTGGTGCTATTGTTGGAGCGTTATATGCAGGCGGTGTTAAATGGAAAGAAATTTTAGATTTTTTTAAAGTGATTCCAATATTTCATACCAATAAATTTGCTCGTAGAAAACCCGGATTTTTAGACACCGAGAAGTTTTACGATGAGTTTAAAAAATTCTTCCCTCATGATTCATTTGAGTCCCTTCCTAAAAAACTATTCATTACTGCGACCGATATTATTAAAGGTGAATTAAAGATTTTTGATGAAGGTGAATTGATAAAACCGGTGCTTGCATCTGCAACTTTTCCTGGTGTTTTTTCTCCAATAGATATTGATGGATCTTTCTATGTTGATGGGGGTGTATTGAATAATTTTCCTATTGAACCTTTAATACCATCATGCGACAAAATAATCGGCAGTTATGTAAACGCACTAAAGGATATTAAAATAAAAGATTTAAAGCATTCATATAATGTATTGGATAGAGCCTATAAAATTAAATCAGCCTCAGATTCGCTTGCTAAATTTCAAGATTGCGATTTTGTTATCTCCCCAGAAGCACTTTGCGAATTTGCCACCTTTGACATGAGGTATATTGATGCCATTTTTGAAATAGGTTATAATAGTACAATCCAAGTTTTAGCAGAAAGAGATAAAATAACCAAGGCTCTAAATAATTAGTATTTCACTACACCTTTACATGATGTGCGCGCTCCATAAAGAAATCTTCAAAACGTTCTAATTTAGGATGCATTTTTTCTGAATATATAACGTACTGACATTTCATGATACTTTGAGCAACCGTAATCATTGCCGTATAATCTGATTTTTGAATTAAAAAATCGCCATCATCAATACTGCAAATTTTTAATTGAGAAGTACTTACACCATTGGTTAAAAATAATTTATGAAGTGTAGTTGGGGTAGTGATAAGTATATCTATACCCTCAAATATCTCTGATTTCTGAATGTCTATATGTAATTCCTTGTAACTAGCATATACTCTTAGTGAGGAGTAATTGGTGTATTTCAAAAATTCGTCATAAAGCTCTAATACTTTTTCTTTATTCTCAACAACGACAACGGCTCTAGGTGCATTACCCTCTGCTTTACATTTTAGTTTCTGTAAAGTAGTTAGTATCAAAGTGGTGGTTTTACCGCTTTCCTTTGGTGCTATACAATACACATTTGCTCCACTCTTTATTACCGGAATGCTTTTCTTTTGAAATGTTGTAGGCTCTTCTATTGAAAAACCTTCTAATGTTTCAAGTATGTAAGGGTTTAATTTTTTAAAAGACATAAAATTTTTCGCTTATTGAGAATACGTATTTAAACAAAGATACAGCCAACAATTGGGCTAACCCATTCTAGAAATGTATTTTCCAACGATATAAAAACAAAGTCGATTCTTAAGAATACAAAATTAAAAACACGCCAATCATAATACCTGTTAAGGGCACAAGTTTTTTACGCTTATTTTGTTCCTTAAAAATATAACCACCTACTACAACGGCAATTAATATCTGACTCCGTTTTATTGCTGAAAGCAACATAATCAGTGCTTCTGGATCTTGTAAAGCTTTAAAATAAAAATAATCTGCAATTTGTAAAAGTATACCAACTAAAGGTATCGTCCATCGCCACTTAAAGGCTTGTCTTTTTTCTTTATAGGGAAACCAAGTAATGGTTAAAATGATAAGCAATAATAGTACTGTATAAAAACAAAACCAAAATTGTAACGTTTGCGGATTCAGTGTTAAACTTTGTATTAAAAACTTGTCATACAAACCACTTGATGCGCCTAAAAAAGTAGCACCTATTATAGCGAATATCCATTTATTTCGTTTAAAATGTATTCCTTCTTTTTTACCAATCCTTGAATATAAAATCACCGAAAATATGATAAGAAAAAATCCGACCCACTGCCAAGAATTCGGCTTTTCTTGATATATGGTTATAGCACCTATAAATGTAAAAAACGGACCTGCAGATCGTATAGGTGTTACTATAGTAATCGGCAAATGTTTTAATGCCTGATATGCCAATACCCACGAAGCTGCCATTATCGCTGACTTTATAGCTATAAAACCGTGTGTTTTCAGAGGAATATCCGTAATGTAGAATTCGATATCAATCATGAATTCTTTGAAAAACACAGAACCGAAATAAAAGGGTAGGAGTAGTAAAAATCCAGAGGAGATAGTACCTAACAAAACAGGAAAAACTTCGTTGCCCTGTACTGCATGTTTCTTACATAAGTTGTGCAACCCTAAGAAAAGAGCTGCTAAAAGTCCAAGGTACATCCACATAATGCGCGCGAAGATATTGGTTTTTACACAATAACAACTTCGTAATTCTTATGATTAACGGTAGAAATTTCAAGATTAATCATTTGAATCAATAATCCCTAAAATCAATACTCTCAACCTGTACACTAAATTCTCTAATAGGTAAACCCGCTGCATCTAAATTTTCTGAATCAGCAACAAAGGTTTCATTTGACATGATTTTGTTTAAATCATCTTTTCCATATGATGTAAAGATTATTAAAAGAAAAACGAATAAGTAACCAGAAATACCTTTCATCGTTTTGTTTTTAAATATCATTTAAGCAGTTACTTAAATTTTAAATAATTGACAATATTTAAAACTATTGGTTCCTGTTATTGATGCAAAAAGATACTGATATTGTTATAGTATTACTCTCTAGAGTTTTAAGATGAAATACACCAATCTTAATAAAATGATGACATATAAAAAGAGCCGCCTTGGAATAAGACGGCTCTTTAAAAATATATTGTTTGATATTATAGCTTAGTAAGCCATTTTTACAATTTTCTCAACCTTGTCCGGTGATAGATCTTGGTTCTCACCCAATCCTTTCCATCCACGTGCTGTAAATCGTTTAGAAATTTCTTCAGCCGTACCTTCATAATCTTCAGTATAATCAGACAACTTAGTATCTATTCCCAAACCTTGAAAAAATGCTTCAGTTTTCTCTATAGCTGCATATGCCTTATCATCTATACTACCCTCGGTAATATTCCAAACACGCTCTCCATACTGTGCCAATTTCTCTTTCTTAGCCTCAAAATTGTACTTGTAATGACTTGGTGCAATTACCGCTAAAGTACGTGCATGGTCTATTCCAAATAATGCTGTTAACTCATGACCCATCATGTGTACGGCCCAATCTCCAGGAACACCTTTTTGAATTAGACCATTAAGTGCCATTGTACAGCTCCACATAAAATCTGCAGCTGGTTTATAGTCCGTAGGGTCTTTAATTACTTTAGGTGCCACTTCAATTAAAGTCTGAAGAATGCTTTCTGCAAATCTATCTTGTAATGAAGCTCCTATAGGATAAGTCATATATTGTTCCAATACATGGGTGAATGCATCAGTAATTCCATTTACTAATTGTCGCTCAGGAATTGAACTTATTACTTGTGGGTCTAAAATTGAAAACTCTGGAAACAAGCCTGGACCGCCCATTGCCAACTTCTCTTTTGTCTCCGCTCTTGTAATTACAGCACCAGAATTCATTTCTGAACCAGTAGCCGGTAACGTTAATACCGTACCAAAAGGCATTCCTTTTTGCGTTTTTACATTTTCAGTTAAAATGTCCCATGGGGTATCACCATCATAAACCGCCGCTGCAGACAAAAACTTAGTACCATCTATTACAGAACCGCCACCAACTGCTAATAAATAATTGATACCTTTATCCTTAATTACCTGTAATGCTTCCATTAAAACAGCATACTCAGGATTTGCAGGAATACCACCAAACTCAGTAACATCTACTTTTGACAGTGCTTTAGTCACTTGCTTGTAAATACCGTTCTTTTTGATACTTCCACCACCATAAAGCAATAATACTTTTGCATCTGACGGAATTTCACTTTCTAATTTTTCAATTGTATCCTTACCAAATATGATTTTAGTAGGATTCTTAAATTCAAAATTGTTCATTTTCTCTCTTCTTTTAATTTTTATTCTGCAATTCTTTTTTAAAGATTACTCAATAACTGTTACCAAATCTTTCATTGGCTTTCTTACTTTTACCAAATTCACTAACCAATCTTCACTTTCTTTTCTATAGCCTAAAGGCAATAGAACAGCACTACGCAACCCTTTTTCGCGTAAGCCTAAAATTTTATCTACTGCTTCTGGATCAAAACCTTCTATAGGAGTAGAATCTACCTTTTCAAAAGCGGCAGCGGTTATTGCTTGTGAAAAAGCGATATAGGCTTGTTTTGCTGCGTGGTTAAAATTTTCTTCAGCATCTTTCTGCGGATACGAATCCAATAACATTTGACGATAATTCTCCCATCCTTCGTTCTTAAAACCACGAATTTCATTGGTTAAATCAAACATATAATTAATTCTATCTGCCGTATACGTATCCCATGCAGCGAAAACTAATAGATGAGAACAATCTGTAATCACAGACTGATTCCACGCTACAGGTCTAATTTGTTCTTTTACTTCTTGGTTTTTAATTACAAAAATTTCAAAAGGTTGTAAACCACTTGAGGTAGGGGCAAGACGTGCCGCTTCTAATATGCGTTCTACTTTATCCTCGGCTACTTTTTCACCATTCATTGCCTTAGCGGCATATCTCCAATTCAATTTATCTAATAACTCCATAGTAATCAATCTTTCTTTATGTTGCTTTTTGCTAATTGTTCAATATCTAATGACGTTATAATTACGTCGATATTACTTGTTGTATTTGCTAAATTCACCATCGCTTGTGCAATGCTTTCTGCATTAATAATTCTATATTTTTTTAATGGACCAATAAAAAGTGGCTGCATAAGTCTGAAAACTTTTAATCCTATTTTCTCTAATATCCTTCTCTCTTCCCGTTCACCACCTATTAAAGAAGGCCTAAGTATAGAAGTATGTTGTATTCCTTGATGTAATACATCTTGCTCCATTTCACCTTTAGTTCTATTATAGAACACTTTACTTTTCTTATTTGCCCCCATTGCAGAGACCACTAAAAAAGTAGTTATATTATTTTCTTTGGCAAGTTTAGCTGCAGAAACCGGTATACCATAATCAATGTTTCTATACATTTTTTTATCTGGCGTTTTCTTTGATGTAGTACCTATACAACAGTACACTTCATCTGCGGTAAAATCGGTTTTAAATTGATCTAACTCCAATAAGTTTCCTATGAATTGCTGTACGGTATTTGGTAATCCTTCAATTCTCGTTCTAGAAAATAATTTTATAGTTTCATACCTATTGTCAACCATCAATTTTTTTAATAGTATACCACCGGTCAACCCTGTTGCCCCTAAAATTATAGCTGTCTTTTTCATATTATTTACAAGCTTTTATACTACTCCAAGCTGCTTCAAATGCTTGATCCAATTCTTTGGTATCTAATTTTACGGATCCTCTATTTTGAGTGATCATTAAAAACGAAAGCGGATTTATAGAGTAGGCGTACAGCATATAATCTGACAGCGGTTTTATAATTCCCTCTTTTTTACCTCGTGCCCAAAGATCCAATAACGGCTGAAGGTGCTTAATACCTTCCTGCCTGCTTTCTTCATCGATCATAGGAGTATTATCACACTGTGCCAAAAACATGGCATGTGCACTTTCTTTTAGCTTAAAATCTGCAATACGTTTCCATATAACTTCAAATCCTTTTTCAACAGACATGCTTTCGTCATATGTAGCAAAAGCATACGCAGTATAGTTAGACTTTACTTCTATGTATGTTTTGTTTACCAAATCTTGCTTATTCTCAAAATAGAGATATATAGTTGCAGGTGATACACATGCCATTTTCGCTATTTTGCTCATTGGTGTTGCATGAAAACCATCATTGTTTACCAAGTCTATAGTAGCATTTATTAATGCGTTACGCTTATCTATACTTTTTTGAAGTGCTGCCATAATTGTCATATCTGAGACAAAGATATAAAAAATGAACGTTCATTCTTTTTTATTAACAGAACTTTAATTTAAAGAAAGATTACTATGGGTTGTCCTAATTGTTTATTGACAATTACGACAACCCATAATTACTGGAGTTTTATTCAAAGTCAAAAAAAAATATAATTACCTCATATATTCTAAGAACATCCTACAAACATCATATTTTATATTTTTCTATATTTAAGTATTCCTATAAAGGTAGTTCCCACGTCCTTTTGGTTATCTAATTTAATCTCTCTTTTTAGGTAAACATATATTTTTGAAAATGTATAAAATTCTATCCCTTGATGGCGGCGGAAGCTGGGCTATTATTCAATTACTCACCTTAAAAGACAGATTTGGTAATATAAGAGGCCATCAAATATTACAAAAATTCAACTTGGTAATAGCTAATTCTGGCGGTAGTATTGTATTAGCCGCTCTTGCAGAAAACTATACCATAGACGAAGCAATTTCCCTTTTTAAGGAAAAGAAAAATAGGGAGAAGATATTTCATAAAAACACTTTTAAAGACCGTTATTTTCCAGTTGATTACTTAGGATTATTTAATGCTGGCCTTGGACCAAAGTATAGTCAAAAAAAGAAGAAAGAGGCTTTTGAAAGTTTATTTCCAGAGATAGATAAAGTTCAAATGAACGAACTACCTAAATTCATTGGTAATGAATCTCTAAAAATAGTTGTTGCCACGTATGATGCCTTAAATAATCGTGCTAAATTTTTTAAATCTTTCTCGTCAAATCCTGAAAGTTATGATTCGGTAAGATTAACACAGGCAATAAACGGCTCTTCAAACGCTCCTGTTCAGTATTTTGATTTTCCAGCGCGGTTTAAGGCTAAGCAAAGTGATATTTATTATGAGCTATGGGATGGCGCATTAGGCGGATTCAACAATCCAATTTTAGCGGGAATCATTGAAGCTTATAAGCTTGGAATTGACCTAAAAACAATTCAAGTCATCTCATTAGGAACAAGTAACTCATTGATGTCATCTGATGCCAAAGAAAACTTTTGGAATTGGAAACAAATCGCCTTAAAATTTAGAAGAAAGAAATTGAGTTTTTCTAAATGGAAACCCCAATTAAACTTCTTTAAAGAAACCGTTTTACACCAAGCTAAAACTATTCTTTATCAACCGCCAGACACTGCAAATTATATTGCTATGATGTTCTTAAAAGTAGCTACTAGCAAAAACCTTAACGACCAAATTATACGGTTATCTCCACTTATTCACTATGATGAGAACACTTCAAAAGATATTGTGCCCTTAGTTCAACAATTATATCAATTAGATATGGATTTAACAACTGATGAAGAAATAGATACTCTTATTGCATGTTTTAATGGGTGGAAAGATGGTAAACTATATAATCAACCTATAGAGTTTAAAGTAGAGCGCAATAACGACCTTTTGTTTTTGCAGGGAGATAGGTGGTATGTAGATGGCATGAAACGTTGGCAAAATTGGGATACAAATTAAAATGCAAAATTTTTTTATTTGAATGTTTTGCAGCCATATATTTTAAGTGTTAAATTTAACATAAATCGTATATTATCGTCAAAAAACAACTTTAACAATTATAATTATTAACTAAACATTATTTTTTTTTATGAGAAACACTTTAAACAAAACAGGTAAATTTTTAGCGATAGGATGTGCTATGGGAGGAATGCTTTTTACTTCCTGTACGGAAGATAAAATAGAATCTGATTTAGAATTAAATCAAGATGCAAAAACCCTGGAAGTTGCCTTAAAAGCCCCCACCAATAATCTAATAACCATTGATGATTTAGGAGTTACAGATTTGCAGACAGCAAAATCTGGCAATGCTGAAAAGGGACGTTATAATATTACATTGAAATATATAATACCACCAACAGAAAGGCAAGCTGAAGTGTTTGAAGCAGCAGCTGCAAGATGGGAACGGATTATTATTAAAGACGTACCAGATGTATCTGGACCAATTCCTTCGGCTTTTACCGGTTTCCCTGATATAGATAGCATTGATGATTTAGTAATTGAAGTGGCATTAGCACCAATAGATGGACCCGGAAAAATTCTTGGTCAGGCAGGCCCCCAATTTGTAAGAACAGAAGACTTTTTATCATTGACAGGAGTAATGTATTTTGATGTTGCAGATTTAGATTTTCTTGAAGAAATAGATTTGTTCGAAGAAGTAATTGTTCATGAAATGGGTCATGTATTAGGAATAGGTACATTATGGAATACTGCTCCTTTCGGTTTTGATAGAACTCTTAGAGCAGGACCAGATAGCAATCCATATTTTACTGGAAAAAAAGCAAATGTATTTTGGAATGCTGAAGGAGGTACTGATGAACTACCAATTGAAAATATGGGTGGTCCTGGTACTGCATTAGGACATTGGAGAGAATCTACTCTTAACAATGAACTTATGACCGGATTCTTAAATTTAGGTGAAAACCCGTTAAGTAGAATTACTGCTGGTTCTATGAGAGATCTTGGTTATGGATCTGCATCAGTAGGTGAATCTTATGACTTACCTCGAGACACGGAAGGTGTTGACATCAATGAACTTGGGGATGAAGGTACTGCTGAAAACCCAGGACTAAATATTGCTAAAATGGAAGTCCTACTTGGAATTAGAGGTTTTGTAAACGTTAAGAAATAATTTTAACACCATTAACTGGATTGCTAATCCAAATTATAGCTTGCATCAAACTTATTTGATGCAAGCTTTTTTAGTTTATATGACCTACCTAGATTCTTCTTTTATTGTTCAAATTAACATTAATCATAACCTTTGGCCCATAATACCCTAGACTAGTAAAACTGTCGTTATCTTTGCTGAAAATTATTTTATGTCAAGCCAATTTTCGGATTTAGGAATCAACAGTGAATTTCAAAAAAGTTTAAAGGAATTACAAATTTCTGTACCCACAGATATTCAGAAAAAATGTATTCCTGTTGTTCTGAATAAAAAAGAGGATCTTGTTGCTTTAGCTAAAACCGGAACTGGTAAAACAGCTGCTTTTGGATTGCCATTATTACAATTAATTAACGCCGAAAGCACCACAGTACAAGTGGTTATTTTAGCACCTACTAGAGAATTAGCACAACAGATTCACGCTAATTTATCTTCATACGCTTCTCATGCTCCGGCAATTTCTATTGCTGCATTATGTGGAGGTATTCCTATAAAACCACAAATAGAACGACTTAAAACACCTACACATATTGTAGTAGCAACGCCAGGTCGTTTGGTTGATTTAGTAAAACGTGAGGCTATAGATATTAAAAAATTAAAATACCTGGTTTTAGACGAAGCCGATGAAATGGTTACTGCTCTAAAAGAAGATTTGGATGTTATAATTTCAGGCATTCCAAAATCTCGTCGCACACTTTTGTTTACGGCTACCATGTCTGGCGCAATTAAACAGCTTGTTCAGAATTACATGTCTAAGTATGTAATACATGTAGAGGCAGATATGTCTACATTAGGCCACCAAGGTATTGATCATGAATATGTAGTGGTAGAGCCAATAGAAAAGTTAGATGTGCTTATGCATTTCTTAAATACGAAAGAGGGGCAAAGGGGTATTATATTCTGTAAGACAAAAGCGGCGGTAAATAAATTGGCTAAAAACTTAGCTATAAATAAATTCTCATCTGGTGCTTTGCACGGTAGTTTATCCCAGGGTATTCGTGACCGTATAATGGGACAGTTTAGAGATGGTCATATAGATATTCTAGTAGCTACAGATTTAGCTGCCCGTGGTATTGATGTTAAGGATCTTGCATACGTTGTTAATTATCATTTACCAGATACATACGATGCCTATGTACATAGAAGTGGACGTACGGCAAGAGCAGGAGCAAAAGGACTTTCTTTAACCATACTTCAAAAAGAAGAGGTTGCAGAGGTTGCAGATTTTGAAAAAGAGTTAGGTTTAACGTTCTCTAAATTCAAAAAAGCAGATGCACAGAGCATAGAGGAAAACAATACATTACTTTGGGCTAAAAAAATTTTTAAGACTAAACCTAACCGCGAAATATCGGAAGAGTTCAAAACAAAGGTTAAAACAGTGTTTCATCATTTAA
>TARA_R110002033_G_scaffold171187_2_pt1 | contig 26005 bp, 26 predicted proteins | sample TARA_R110002033 | Tara Oceans TARA_R110002033 (sample SAMEA4397051) | marine metagenome | biome: Polar Biome; feature: [SRF] surface water layer (ENVO:00010504); material: water (ENVO:00002006), including particulate matter (ENVO:01000060) such as... | depth 5 m
ACGTTTTGCGCTGACGACGTCAGTGACGCAAGCAAAACGCCCTCTTGATAAGCGTGCGGCTGAGCGACAGATTAGACTCGTGGAGATTCGGTCAATTGATCAACCAGATAGACGATGGATTGATACTCGATGCCGCTGTGTTCCGATAAGCCAATCTCGCAAGTACGGCTGTTGGAATAACCCACTTCGCAGCCTTCTACGGCTTTAGCTAAGGTTTTTAGTGCGCTGGCGTTAAGTTCGGGTGTTGAGAAACCTTTGTCGCCAGCAAAGCCACAGCAGGTAATATCTGGCGGAATCACCACGTCATCGGCGAGTTGGTGGGCAAGCTGTACGAAGCTGTCGGCGAGACCCATGCGGGTGGTGCTGCAAGTAACATGAAGGGCGATTTTGCCGAGCTTTTCTTTCACCGTTAAATTTGGCATCACATAAGTCGAAACAAAGCCCACTTGCTCATGAAGCTGTAAACAAGGATCAAGGCTTTCCTGCATGCGTAGCAAACAAGGGCTCACATCGCAGACGATTGGGATTCGGCCATTATCGCTCGCCGCCAGCAGTAAGCTATTGAGATCACTGGATTTTTGGTTCGCTGCGTCGAATTGCCCTTTGGACTGAAACGCCATACCACAGCATTGGCTATCGATATTATCAGGTACAGTTACTTTATAGCCTGCTTTTTGCAATACAGAGAACATCACTGTCATAACAGAGCGTTTATCTTCTACATTGGGTCCTGCGCCCATGACACGAGTCGCGCAACTGGGGAAGTAAATCACTTCCTTTTGCACGTCATCACTTTGCATCTCATCACATTGTATTACAGGAATAGACTTCAGAGACGAAGCAGCACTAGGCATTTGTTTATGCCACTTTGGCACAGCACCTTGGGAAGCTTTGTTCATCACTGAAGTGACGGTTGTCATGCCTGAATCACCAATAATACGACGCGCACCGTTGGCAAGGCTCAGTCCGACTTTCGCTGTTTTAGTAACGCCTTCAAAATGATCGGCTATCCAATAACCGACTTTGCTGTCGGGGTGACGATCATGGCGTAATTCGCGGGTTAAATCGCCCGTATTGATGTCAACCGGACACTGCATCGAGCACAAACCACAACCAGCGCAGGTATCAACGCCTTGATAATCATAATCTTTTTTGAGTTCAGCAAGGCGTTCAGGTTCGTTGCCTGAGGCGATCAATCTTTGTATTTCGCGCCAAATCACTATGCGTTGGCGAGGCGTTAACGTAATAGATTTTGACGGACAAGACGATTCACAGAAACCACATTCAATACAGGTATCGACTTTGTCATTGGCTTTTGGCAAAGGCTTGAGATTCTGTACATGCAAGTTGGCATTGTGCGACAAAATTACATCTGGATTGAGCAAGCTTTGCGGGTCAAACGCGCGTTTGATTTGCCACATGATGTCGTAAGCTTCTTTGCCCCATTCCAATTCCACATAAGGCGCCATGTTGCGGCCTGTGCCGTGTTCTGCTTTCAACGAGCCTTTGTATTTCACCGCGACTAATTGCGCGACTTCGTCCATCAGTTGCTCGTAGCGTTTCACTTCTTTCGGGTCGTCAAAGCCTTGCGTAAAGACAAAGTGTAAGTTGCCTTCTAAGGCGTGACCAAACAAAATCGCTTCGCGGTAGCCGTGTTTTTGAAACACACCTTGTAGCTCCAAAACGCCTTCAGCGAGCTGTTCGACAGGGAAGGCCACGTCTTCGATGATCACCGTGGTGCCAACAGGACGAACTGCGCCAACAGCAGGGAACAAGCCTTTGCGAATCTTCCAATAGGAATCATAGATGACTTTGTCTTGGGTAAATTCAATCGGGTTCAGTGTTGCTTGGCCGCTTAACGCTTGTTTCACCAAGGCCAAATTGGCTTCTAATTCTTCAGCATTGGCGGCGCGTACATCGACCAATAAACCCGCCGCTTGTGAGCCAAGGGACGACAAAATCTCTGGCATACCCGGTTTGCCTTCCACCGCACGCAAGCCAGCACGATCAATCAATTCCACGGCAGAAACAGGCGAGCTTTTTAGCGCTGTAACCGCTCGGCAGGTGACTTCCATATCTTCAAAGAAGATCATCGCTGCGGCTTTAATGGGGTGATCTACCACGGTTTCGTAGGTAACTTCGCTGATAAAGCCCAAAGTCCCTTCGGAACCGATCATCAAATGCAGCAAGATATCAAACGGATCTTGGTAATCCGTTAGGCTGTTTAAACTGTACCCTGTGGTATTTTTTAAACGATATTTGTGTCTAATTCTTTCTGCTAATTCACTATTGGTTTGCACGCTTTTAGACAATCGAACAAGCGTATCGAGCAAGTCAGCATGACGATTGCCAAACGCCAATCGGCTGGCTTCGTCGGCGGTATCCAATAAAGCACCATCGGCAAAAATCAGGCGCGCACTTTGAATGGTGTGATAACTATTTTGCGCTGTGCCGCAGCACATGCCGCTGGCGTTGTTCGCTGCAATACCGCCAATCATACAAGCATTAATAGACGCTGGATCTGGGCCGATTTTGCGCTGAAAGGGCGCCAGTAGTTGATTCGCTCGCGCACCGATAATACCTGGTTGAAGTGAAATATGATGGCCATGTTCGTGAACTCGATGACCTTTCCAGTTATCGGACAATTGCATCAAGATGGAATCGGTTACTGCCTGCCCTGACAAACTCGTACCCGCTGCGCGAAAGGTCACCGGTAAATTACGCTTTCTGGCTTCTTTCAGCACCAATTGCACTTCAGCTTCATTGTCGACTCGCACTACCAACTGCGGAATCAAGCGATAAAAACTCGCATCTGTGCCATACGCCAAGGTACGAAGTGGGTCACAAATCAATCGCGTCTCATCAATCGCGCTAGTTTTGGCGTCTTTCAAAGCAAAATATAGATCGCGATATTGAGCCGCTTTATCAGCAAGTGAGTCAGTGTTCATAGAAGCTTCCACGGCGGTAGCCTTTTTATTGTTAAAGAGTATAGGTGCTGAACATTAATGCTAGACAAATTGGTAAGACCAATTTACCTTTTACATATAAGGCACAGTAAGAATTCAAAGAAACTTTGTCAACTGATAGTTTAGTCGATATTTCGTGAATTTTAGCAGCAAGATTAATTGGTTTTACCACTTTTAAACTTATGCACAGCAACGTCGAAAGCTATCTTTAAAGAATACATTTTTAGGAAAAGCCATGGAATCCAATCACTTTGGTCGTGTTAAACAGCCGAAAATTTCCGACATCATCATGAAAGAGCTCGAAAGCATGATTTTAGAAGGCAGTTTTACGGCGGGGCAAAAACTGCCACCAGAAAGGGAATTGGCAGCACGTTTTGAGGTGTCTCGTCCTTCGTTGCGCGAAGCCATTCAAAAGCTGATAGCGCGCGGTGTGTTATTCAGTCGTCATGGCGGCGGAACATATGTGTCGGAACAGCTCGGCAGTTCCTTTGCCGATCCGCTGCAAGATTTGCTCAGCTCTCACGATGAGTTCTTATACGATCAATTGGAGTTTCGCGATGCGCTAGAAAGTCTCGCCGCGTATTACGCTGCTTTGCGCAGTACCGACGCAGATAAAACCAAACTCACTCAATGCTTTAACCAACTAGTAGAAGCCAACCAAAACAAAGCCTTCGCCTTAGAAGCAAAGTTAGACGTCGAGTTTCATATGACCATAGCAGAAGCGGCGCACAACGTGGTGTTGCTGCACACACTTCGCAGCCTGCACGCCATGTTGGCGAAGAGCATTTCGAGCAACCTTAGGAACCTATTCGAGAAACAAGCCGCCCGTCAGCGCGTGATGGAGCAACACACGAATCTTTATCAAGCGATAATGGATGGCAATGCGGAAGCCGCTCGCATGGCGGCGCATACACATTTGGTGTTTGTGGAAGACAACTTATTGAAAATGCGCCAAGAGGAAACACGGATACAGCGCTCGCTGCGTAGAAACGAGCACCAGAATCCGCTTTGAACAATCTTTGGGTATTCCAGTGATTATTATTTTTCTGTACTCTCCAAATCAGTGCTGTCCAGATCTGTAATGTCCAAAGAATCACTCAATGCCGCTTTCATCACCTCGATAGAAGGCGTTTTTCCGGTCCAGTATTCGAAGGCGATTGCGCCTTGCTGAACAAGCATGCCCAAGCCATTGACCGTCGTGCAACCTTTAGTTTTCGCGGTTTGAATCAATCGCGTTTCAGGTGGATTGAAAATTCCATCTGCAACTACCATGCTAGATTTAATCGAATCTGTGTCTATATCTAGTTCTGCATCCACATTGGGATATAAGCCAATAGAGGTCACATTGATTACCAAATCCGTCTCGGCAGGAATCTGATATTGCTTTGTCCAAGCATGATATTCCGCGCCAGCAGACGTGTTATTGGCAACCAGTTTGGCAAGCTCTTCGCCACGCTCTTGATTGCGATTCACAATGATTATGTGCGCTACACCAGCTAGAGCCAGTTCAACCGCAACCGCTCGTGCCGCGCCACCTGCACCAAACAAAACAACGCGCTTGTTGGTTAGCTCTAAGCTGGATTTAACAGATTCAACAAAACCACGACCATCGGTATTTTCGCCAATCAACTTGCCATTACGATTCACTACGGTATTGACCGCGCCAATGATGCGGGCCGACTCGCCTAAGTCATCAAGGTGAGAAATAACAGACACTTTATGAGGAATTGAGCAGTTAAAACCGCGCCAGTTCATGGCTTTCGCACCCAACACGGCGTTTTTCAGATCATCCGGCTGAATTTCGCAATTGATGTAACGCCAATCCAGCCCCAAATCTCGATAGGCGGCTTCCATCATCACGCCAGTAGGATTTTCTAAGGCTGGCGTGGCAAAAGAACCGGTTAACTCGCTTAAGAAATTCTTCGACATATTGAATTCTCTCCATGTTTGGTGGCTTTAAAAAAGAACACGTCATGCATGGTAACAAACCCAGTCGCCAGAAAAATTTCAATTGTTAACAGGAGTCTTTACACAAAGTAATAGGCTTTATGAATTCGCGAACCAAACGCCTTTTTTCATGTTTTGCAGATAACACCAATAAAGCGTGATCGCTCTGGCGATAAACAGCATGGCTTGGCTAAACCATAAACCATGGTTGCCAAGATCTTGAGTGATGAACCAAACAGGGAAGAACACGCCGACCACGCAAATGATCATGGTATTTTGCATTTGTTTTACACTGGTTGTGCCGATGAAAATACCATCCAACATAAAAGACCAAATACCCAACAGCGGGAAGAATATCAGCCAAGGTAGGTACAGAGCCGCGTCATCGCGAACGCTTTGTACGTTTGTTAATAACGCTATGATTTGATTACCAAAAAGCCAAAATATCAGCATCAAAATACAAGCGGCGAACAGCGCCCAATAAGTCGAAAGCTGAATCACCTTTTTAAAATTGGCTTTGTCTTTGCGGCCATAGTATTCGCCACACAAAGCTTCTACTGAAAAGGCAAAACCATCCAAGGCGTTAGAAATAATCATCAAGAAAGTTAGCAACACAGCGTTGGCAGCAAGAATAGAATCACCTTGGCGCGCGCCTTGAGCGGTAAAAAACAACATAACCAATAGCAAAAGAATCGTACGCACAAACAGATAGCGATTCACTTTGACCAAAGCCATGTATTCACGCCATTTTGCCAACACGCTTAACGGCACATGACCAGAAAAACCTTTCAATTTATGCCAAGCCAAAACACCGGCGACAGTCACGCCAATATAATGAGCAAACACGGTCGCCCACGCCACTCCGTCACTCGCCATACCCAAACCATAAACCGCAAAATAATCGAGCACCATATTGGCGACATTGATCACCAACAGCATCCACAGCGGCCCTTTGGAATATTGCACGCCAAAGAACCAACCCATTAAGGCATAACCTGCTAACACAGCTGGCGCACTGAAAATCCGCGCTTCACAATACAAACGCGCCCAAGGTTCCACTTCAGCACTTGGCTCCATCAAGGAGATCGCCAAATCGATCAAGGGCGCTCGGAATAGAATCAGCATTAGCCCGATAAACACGCCCATCAAAATCGATTGCAAAAGCAGCTCACGAACACGTCTTTCGTCACCTTGTCCAAGCGCTTGTGCTGTCAATCCGGTTGAGCCCATGCGCAAAAAACCAAACGCCCAAAACAGAAAGCTAAAAATACTCGCGCCAATCGCTACAGCAGCAAGATGTGTCGCCGTTCCCAAGTGTCCAACTACAGCGGTATCAACTAAACCAAGCAAAGGAGTGGTGATGTTCGAAATCATCGGCGGCCACGCCATGCGCCAAATTTTTTGATTCAATACAGCATTTGCACGATACGAGCAAAAAATAGAACTAGGGGATAACTTTGACACACGAGTCTCACTTGTGGGTATTTCAAATTCTGTGGATAAAAATCAATCAAAAACGGAAAATAGGAACACGCTGATCTGTGGAAAATAATAGCAGTTATTCACAATTCGGGGCAGTTTTTAATGACTTTGTGCAATAATTGGTCATATTAGGGAGGTTGTTAAGTATGGTTCTCGTTTGACCCCCACTTACCCACAAAAAAGGAAGAATAAACTAGATAAAATTCAATGTTTCTAATATTGGATAAGTGATGCTTTTTTCCACAATTCTGCTCACATCGTCGTGGAAATTTGCTAGACTCGCGTTTATTTTTTATCGTTCGGAGAACTTTTATGCCCAAGAAACTCAAGCCCTTTATCGAAGGTTTAGCCGTCGGGTGTGTCTTCATCAGTATCACTATGTTGTTTCAAATTCCGCTTTACATGAGTTTCATTATTGGCGCATTGGCGGCATTAGGCGGCTATCGCAACTCGATCAAAATGGACAAAGAAAAAGTTGCTAAAAAACAGCAAAACCAACCAAAAGATGTCGAATAAAATGACTCCTTCTAACCCGCCCATTTATGGCGAAGGCGATGTCACCTTACAAGCCGTCGGCGGATTAACTGGCTTGCAAAATTTGGTCGAAGCCTTCTATCGCATTATGAAAAACACACCAGAGTTTCGACCACTGTTTGACATGCATCCTAGCGATATTGAACTAACCATCGACAAGTTGGTGTCTTTTTTATCTGGCTGGATGGGTGGCGAGAAGTTGTTCTCGAAAAAATATGGGCCAATCAGCTTGCCTCAAGCCCACGCACACTTAATTGTCACCGAAAAAGAAAAAGCCATGTGGCTAAACTGCATGGCGGCAGCATTGGACGAATTAGCCTATTCAGAAGAATTGAAAGCTTATTTACTACCTCAGCTCGCTTTTCCTGCTGAACGGATTCGACAGGTAAGTGCGGCTAGGCAGCATTAAGTAAATTTAACCGTCATAATGAATAGAAAGTAATTGTCGTTCAGCAGTACTCCCTAAATAACTACGGATGCTAGTAAAAAATTTAGGCCAATGGCCATTCGTGTTTTTCTTTAAATTTACTTCTGCTAAGCGTTTTTGTGCCTCTCCAATGGAAAAGCCTTGGGATACTAACCGTCTTACGTCATCATTTAGTTTGTTCAGAATCTCTCGCCGAAAGCGTCTCAACCGTTCAGTGTCTAGGTTCAACTCAATAATAGTATTTTGCGCTTTTTCAACACTAATATTTGCTTGTTCGCAATTTTCAGAGTCAACTGAAAATTCTCCTGTTGTTCTTTCACAGGAAAAAATCTTAGGGAAAGCAGGGATATGAAGCGGGTTCAAAATCACATTGTCTAGATTTTGACTTCCTTTTGGCACGTCACAAGAAACATCTGGACTAGTAAATCGATAACTGGCATCAACAACATTACGCTGACTGCCTCCATGGCAACAACCTAATAGGTTCTGCCAATCTAAATGCCAATTATGAGGAACAGTACCATCCGATTTTGGATGGAAATGCTCGACTCGGAAATCATCAAGCTCATCCTCTATTTTCTCGACAAGATCAATCTCACAATAAGCACATAAGCCACCTTGATCGGCTTTTATTTGGACTTGCGTTTGATTGCGCCGATATTTTTTCGAAGTGAATTGCTCCCACTCATTGTCTGGATTTATATCTCGATAGTTTGCAAGAAGTGGAGGTTCAATTCCTTTTGATACCTTCTTCATATTTGTTCGCGTTCCCACTCTTTCATTCGAATGTCCATATCTAATCGAGCAAGTTCAGGTTCATGCCCCGCTCCCCATTTATCTAAAATTTTACGCAGATAAACCGCTTCTTTTGAGTCCCATTTATCAAGTTCAACAAGATGCTGATATTTTTCCAAATCCTTAACTATATCTAAAGATTCAACTCTTAGTGATTTCAATCCAAGAACATCAAGCAATACTTGCTGCGCTTCGGCGCCTTCAGAAAAAGCAATAGGGATTAATACAGGCTTATCATCTTTCCAATCAATTACACGCAAACTTGAAGGCTTAACAGATGAAATTACTTGAGGACTATGTGTAGTAACAATAAATTGTACGTTAGGAAAAGTACGCATTAAGTCTAACAAAATAGTTTGCTGCCAGCCTGGATGAAGGTGTAAATCTACCTCATCAATCAGTACAACACCTTCAGTTTGTAAAGGGTCATCTACATCGGGGTTCGCCTCAGCCATACGAGCAGCAATATCCATTACCATTGCTAATGTTGTCCGATAACCATCACTAAGCTGCTCAATTCGTAATGTTTTTTTAATTTCATCCTGACACCAATCAACTTCAATTCCCGCTGGGTAAGCTCCTCGTGGATTACTAAATGCTGGAATCATTGCATTTACAGCACTCCGTATTGCTTTTAGCTCAGGAATAACAAAATCAAATGAACGAGCTTCTTTTTGCTTAAGGGTTTCTAGATCTTCAAGGGAGTAAAAGTATTCCACAAAGCTTTTAAAATTTGTTCTACTTTCAAGAGCGCCTTTAAAAGAGTCAAAACGTGAGAACTTTTTAGAAAAGCTTCTCTTACGTTGTGGTATGTCAAAAACTCCACGACCAGCGCCAAAGTAAGCAAATATAGGTAACTGAAAAGGTTCTTTACTATTGAATGCGTCGGCAAATGTATCAACATGATTAAATAACGCTTTAAGCCCTATCGCCTCAGGAATTTGCTCCGCTGTTTTTTTAGATTTATCACGCTTCTCCGTTCTATCCCAAACAATTCCGTTAAAGGATTCGCTACGTATTCTCATATAAGGAGGCTTCATGCCATCCTGTAAAATCTGAAAATCCATTTCCTTAAAGTTTTTTCCTGTTGCACTTGGCAATCGGGTTAAAAATGGGCCTAAAGAAATAGCCATGCCATCTAAAATGCTGGTTTTTCCTGCTCCATTTTTCGCAACCAAAACCGTTAATTTCGGATCAAATGAAATCTCAAAATCATCAAAGCGACGAAAATGCTTTAAATGTAAGGATTTGATTTTCATGTCATTATGCTCCGCTTGGGCTTAATCATATACATTTCCATAGCTTACCATGGGCAAAGATAAAAACGAGACGTTTCATCCAGTCACGGTTTAAACTTAAATTATGTTTATCAAACATTAAATGCGTACTTCTTTGGCAACGACAATCCCTAAGCGTTTCGCCAAGCGCGCTAGGTTGGCGCGATCCATAGACAGCTGTTGAGCGGCTTTGGTCCAATTTCCATTACTGGCTTCTAATGCTTTACGGATTAGATTACGTTGATAAGTCTCTGTTTCTAAACGTAAATCTACTATTTCTTGTTTGTCTAAGATTTGCTGTGGTATTTCAACGTTCTGTATCTTTTCTTGGGAACTATTATCGATTTGTAACCCTGTTAAATGCGCTGATGAAATAACGGTAATCCCTGTTGCATTGTCCGCTTTGGCGAAAAGCGCCGCGCGGGAGATGACGTGCTCTAGCTCACGTACATTTCCAGGCCAGTGATAAGCTTCGAGCATGCCAATAGCTGATGCGGATAAAGTCAGTTGCTGCAGGCCTAACTTTCGACGGAAGCGCTCAGCGAAGAATCCGACCAACAATGGAACATCGCCTTGTCTGTCACGTAACGCAGGAACTTGAATCGGGAAGACGCTAAGGCGATGGAATAAATCCGCACGAAAACGATGTTCTGCCACTTCGGTTTCTAAATGTCGGTTGGTTGCAGCAATGATGCGTACATTTACTTTACGAATTTGATCTTTGCCCACGGCTTGGATTTCTTGATTCTGAATAGCGCGAAGCAAAGTTCCCTGCACCTCTAAAGGTAATTCGCCAATTTCATCGAGCAACAAGGTTCCACCATCGGCCAATAGAAACTTACCATCTCGATCTCGATCCGCGCCGGTAAAAGCACCTTTCACATGACCAAAAAGCTCACTTTCGATGAGATGATGCGGAATCGCTGCGCAGTTCACATACACCATCGGCGCATCAGAACGGGCAGAGTGCTCATGCAGCGATCTTGCAACAAGCTCTTTACCTACGCCTGTTTCACCTTCGATCAAGATAGAAAAGTCTGACGGTGCGACCAGATTGATTGACTGTTTGAGATCTTGCATGGCCTTGCTTTGGCCGATCATCTCGCAGCTTTGTTCACCCATCACTTTTAATACGTTTTGAGCATGTTGTGATTGGTTTTCTAATTTTTCCATTAAGATGGCGGTATTTAGCGTCATGGCCGCCATGGTGCCGATGATTTCTAACGCACGCGCGTCGATATCATCGAAAACGCCCGGCATAATGCTGTCTAGCGTCACCACGCCAATCAACTTGCCTTCCAAATACAGCGGCACTCCCATGCAGGAATGCACTGGCAAATTCTCGTCATGGCCTAACACCATGCCATCGTAAGGATCTGGAAGCGGCGAGTCTGCGGGAAAACGAACTGGATAATGTCCGCTACTGATCGCTTTCAGACGCGGGTGCTCTTCAATAATAAATCGACGTCCCATCAGATCTTCCGATAAGCCTCGCTGGGCAAGCGGCGTCAGCACACCATTGTTGTTCGCCAATAAAACGACGGCATCACAATTAATCGTTGCCCGCACCGCATAAACCAATTGTTCAAAGCGATTCGGCTGTGTCACCGCACTAGCAAGATCGAGGGCAAAACTGAGTAAGGCGTTATTAGAAACCTGCTTCATGGATATCGGCTCATAGGGCGAATTATTTTTCGTGTCAATTTGACTCAAATATACCATATAGACTTTCTTTTTTGTGAGTCTTATTGACTCTAATTTCTATATTAAAAACATAAACTACTGATTTTTATATCAATTATAAGTTGGCACGAGCTTCGCTATAGAAGAGTAAAGAAAGCATTTATTCGTACTCTTAGAAAAGGAAACAATATGTTAACTCAACACCATATAGACACTGTCAAAGCCACTATTCCACTTCTTGCTTCTGCAGGAACCGCGATTACTGAGCATTTTTATCAACGCATGTTTTCTCATAACCCTGAGCTGAAAGACGTGTTTAACATGACTCATCAAAGAACCGGTGGCCAGCCTGCGGCTTTGTTCAATGCCATCGCGGCGTACGCAACACACATCGATAATCTAGAAGTGCTGACCAGTGCGGTGATGCGTATTGCTCATAAGCACACCAGTTTTAATATTCAGCCAAATCAATATGATATTGTTGGCCATCACCTTATTGAAACCTTACGTGAACTTGCGCCAGATGCTTTCACCAAAGACGTAGAAGAAGCCTGGGCTGCAGCTTACACTCAGTTAGCAGGAATCTTTATCCAAGTCGAAGGCGATCTTTATAAAGAGCGTGCCGCGCAACTCGGTGGCTGGAAAGATTTCCGTCGTTTCCGTGTAGCCTCTAAAACACCAGAATCTGATTTGGTGACCAGTTTTGTGTTTGAGCCTGTCGATGGCGGCGCAGTAATAGACTATCAACCAGGGCAATATTTGGGCGTTAAGTTACATCCAAAAGGCAATGAGTTCGATGAGATACGTCAATACTCTTTATCAACAACACCAAATGGCAAAAGCTATCGCATCAGCGTCAAACGCGAAGGAAACGGTGACATAGCTGGCGTGATGTCGAGCTATCTACACGATCACTTAAACGTAGGCGACGAAATTGAAGCCATGCCACCCGCTGGTGATTTCGTTTTCCAAGACAAGCAAACGCCTGTTGTACTGATTTCTGGAGGCGTTGGCTTAACGCCAATGCAAGCCATACTGAATACACTCGCCAAACAGCAATACAGCCATCCTGTAAGCTATTTACACGCTTGTGCTCATCAAGGTCAGCATTCCTTCAAAGAACACGTAAACAGCCTAAAAAGCCAGCTAAATCTGTCTGTTCATACTTGGTATGAGCAAGCGGACAGCGAAGAAGAAGGAGTGTTAAACGGCATGATGCAACTAGAAGCCATCAAAGACAGCTTGCCGCTGACGAATGGCGAGTTCTATTTATGCGGGCCTGTTGGCTTCATGATGTTTGTTAAACAGCAGCTCTTAACGCTTGGTGTGGAAGCAGACCGAATTCATTACGAATTGTTCGGCCCACATCAAGAGGTTTGATAAACAAGTAATACTCTAAGTTGAAAAACAAAAAAGCATGAGTAACCGATGATACTCATGCTTTATTTTATTTAGACATTTGATTATGACTGAGCAAGCAACAAAGCTTGCTCTTTTTCCTCCACCCTTGTGAAGGAAGAACGAGAGGTGACACGTTCAATGTAAGCGTCGACCACTGGATTCGTCGTAATGAGTCCAAACATGCGGCACCATTTCAAACTCAATCCCCAAAGAATATCCACTGCATACAGCTCCTCTCCCAATAAATAAGGGCCTTTGGCGATTTGATCGAATAGCGTTTGCAGCATTTTATCAAAGCTACCATAGGATGATTGAGACGCTGCGACTTCAGGGCGATTAAACGCTTTGTCGATCACAGCGGGTTCAAAACTGCTGCCTTGATAGGCCATCCAACGTAAATAAGCACCACGTTTTGGATCATTGAAAGCAGGCGCGAGTCCTTTTTCAGGAAACAGATCGGCCAAGTAGGTGTAACAAGCAACTTGTTCTGTAACCACAGTGCCGTTATGAACAAGGGTTGGAAATTTCCCCAAAGGATTGATAGCGAGAAACTCTGGTTGTTGATTTTCACCGGCTTTGAAATTCAGCACTTTCATGTCATAGGGAATCCCCAACTCTTCCAGCAATACCCAAATGCCAGTGCCTCGGGTTTGTGGAGCATGGTACAGGGTGATGGTGTCTTGGTTGCTTTGAATCTCGCTCATATCCGTTACCTCAAATAGGTTGTTAGATCATTTTTGGTGGTTACATGAGCTATATTAGTGACTAAACCTGACATCTAGTGTCAGGTTTATACTTTATACTGGCGAAATAACACTCGCTCAATGCTGTTAGTTGGCAAGATGACTTAGCTCGACGACAAAGAACAGCGAAAGGAGAATCTCATGCGAGCCAGCCGAATACTCAAAATGCTGATGATGTTGCAAACCCACGAGAAGGTCACGGCTGCAGAATTGGCTGACGCCTGTGAAACCTCTATTCGTACGGTTTATCGGGATATCGAAGCACTTAGCGCCATTGGCGTCCCCGTCTACAGCGAACAAGGAGTGCAAGGTGGCTATCGGTTGTTGCAAGGTTATCGCACCCGTTTGAATGGGCTTTCCGCCAAAGAAGCAGAAACACTGTTTTTAGCCGGGTTGTCTGGTCCTGCGCAAAAAATGGGGATAGACACCCTCCTTGCCGATGCTCAATTAAAGTTAAAGGCCGCCTTACCAGAAAACATACGACCAGAAATCGACCGCTTACAAAGTCGATTTTTGCTCGATGCGCCCAATTGGTTTTCTGACGATGAAAAAGTCACTTACTTGCCAGACTTAATGACAGCGGTATTAGAACAACGCTGTGTTGTCATGCAATATCAAAGCTGGAAAGGCGAAATTAATCGCCAGCTACAACCTCTGGGCATCGTTTTAAAAGGCGGTCAGTGGTATTTGCTCGCGCAGGTAGAGAAGGACGTTCGGACATATAGAGTGTCTCGTATTGAGTCATTAACCTTATTGGATGAAGTATTCGAACGCCCCAAAGACTTCAATTTAGCAGCGTTTTGGCAGGATAGTTTACGTCGTATGGAAACGATTCAATTTCCGATTATCGCTGAGGTGCGTTTAACCGTTTTGGGGCTGAAGATCATGCAATACGTATGCTCTTCTTATGCGGTAAATCAAGCTCAGATAGAACCAATGGACGAATCAGGTTGGCACCGAGCCAGATTTCCAGTGGGCGAATCAGTACACGGTTGTGCTGAACTCTTACGCTTTGGGGCAGAGCTGGAAGTGATTGGCCCACCAGAACTGCGGGCAGAAATGGAGAAGATGGTGTCATCCTTAGCAAGGCTTTATCAACAAGATGCGGCTCGCTCTTGAAGTAATTGAATAAATTCAGGCTTCCTGCTTAAACGGCAACAAGGCGTGAGTATCTCGATGGTACTCACGCACGGCTTGGGCTTCTTCCTCGCAGAAGTTACCAATGGCTTCGCGGAAGCCTTCGTGGGCGATGTAGTGGATGCTGTGGCTGAATACCGGTACAAATCCACGGGCGATTTTGTGTTCCCCTTGGGTACCTGGATCAAAGTGCTGTAAGCCTTTTTCTAGGCAAAATTCGATACCTTGGTAGTAACAAGCTTCAAAATGCAGGCAATCCACTTCTTCCATACAACCCCAATAACGACCATACAAAGAATGATCGTCGAAGAAACACCAAGACGCAGCTATGGCTTCTTCATCACGAAAGGCTTGGACCAAGAGGATTTGATCGCCCATATTTTCGGCTAATTGACCAAAGAACTCTCGGGTTAAATAGCCTTGCTGACCACGCTTTGCGTAAGTGGATTGATAGCACAGGTAAAAGAAATCGATGTCTGCCGAAGTTAAATCGTTTCCGATGGTTCGCGTCAGAGTAATGCCTTCTTTGGCGACTTTTTCTCGTTCTTTGCGGGCGGTTTTGCGTTTACGACTGGAGAAGTGTGACAAATAGTCTTCCATGTCTTTGTAGTCACGATTAAACCAATGGAACTGACAGGAAATTCGGTGCAATAGGTCTTTATTTGGTGCGAATAACGCCGCGTGTTCAGGCTTGGTAAATAACAGATGCCAGCTTGAAAACTCTCGTTCTTGGTTGGCTTGAGTCATTAATTCTGCAAGCGCTGGGTACAGATGAGAAAACTGCACATCATCGCCTTTAGGATCAAGGTGAGAGAAGATCCGTAAGCCTGTCACAGGAGAAAAAGGAATCGCCCAAATACGCTTAGGAAAGTAACGCATGCCATAGCGTTGGTAGGCATCAGCCCAAGACCAATCGAAGACAAATTCGCCTTGAGAATGGGTTTTCAAATAGGTTGGGGCGATGGCCAATGGGCTGTCATCGTCATCCATCACCAGCAAATATTCAGGATACCAGCCCGTTCCATCGCCGATGCTTTTGCTTTGCTCTAACGCATGATGAAAAGCAAATTGCGCAAAAGGATAACGTGTTTCTCCAATAGCCTCTTGCCATTTGGCTTCACCTATTTGATCGACCGAGTTGAACCATTGCGCTTTCATACTACTTTCCTTTATGACGCTTATTTCGCTGATTCACTTAATTTCACTGATTAACATTTCACTGATTAGTAAGCGGCTTCCATTTGTTCGCGCATAGCATCAACCAAACTGGTGGTTTCAGGCCGAATTTGCCGCCACAGATAAAAAGCTTCTGCAGCTTGACCAACCAACATACCAAGACCATCGGCACCATCAGCACCACGCTCATGGGCCCACTGTAAAAACACCGTGCGTTCTTTGCCGTACATCATGTCGTAGCACCATGTATCAGCGTTTATTAACTCATCTTTTAATGGTGGTAAACTGCCAGACAAGCTCGCCGAAGTACCATTGATAATGATATCAAAAGGGCCTTCTAATGCTTCGAAAGTCGAAGCTAAACAATCAAATTGATCAGCCAATAATTGTGCTTTCTCGACTGTACGATTCGCAATGGTGACAGATTCTGGGTTCTCAGCTAAAACAGGTTCAAGTACACCACGAACTGCGCCACCAGCGCCCAGTAAAAGAATGCGTTTATCCGTTAAACTCTGACCATGATTATGGATAATGTCGCGAACCATACCGATTCCGTCTGTATTGTCGCCGAACAGGTCGCCATTTTTACCCATTAGCAAAGTATTCACCGCACCGGCTTGTTTTGCCCGTTGGCTTAAAATATCGCACATAGCGTATGCGCGTTCTTTAAACGGCACCGTAATATTCAGACCTTTTCCGTCTTTTTCAAAAAAGTCTCTGACTTGGTTTTCAAATTCAACCTCGTCACCAAGTAAGGTCGAATACACCAAGTCTTGATTTGTCAGCGTAGCAAAGTGCGCATGAATACTAGGTGATTTACTGTGAGCAATCGGATTTCCAACAACAGCGTATTGATCCAAAATTTATCCTCTTCGTTGTTCTTCAATTAGCGAGTAATAAGCCAATCTTTCGACGTTAGGTAATACTCGGTTAATTTCGCTTCTTCGCTACCCACTTCGACCTGATATTCATATGTCCAACGCACTTCTGGCGGCAATGACATCAAAATAGACTCGGTACGACCCAAGCCACTTTGTAAGCCAAAATGCGTACCACGGTCAAACACCAAATTAAACTCTACATAGCGTCCACGACGATGTAATTGGAAGTCACGTTGTTGCTCAGTGAATGGCAAATCTTTACGACGCTCTAAAATCGGCAAATAGGCTTTAGTAAAAGTATTGCCCACTGATTGCATCATTCCGAAACAATGCTCAAAACTGCCTTCATTAAAATCATCATAGAACAAACCACCAACACCACGTGGTTCGCCACGGTGTTTTAAGTAGAAATATTCGTCACACCACTTTTTAAAGCGCGAATAATAGCCTTCACCAAATGGTTCAACAGCATCATAAGACGCTTGATGCCAATGGATACAATCTTCATCGAAACCATAATAAGGTGTCAGATCAAAACCACCACCAAACCACCAAACTGGTGCCATACCGTCTTTATAAACGATAAACAAACGTACATTGGCATGGGAAGTGGGCGCCATAGGGTTGTTCGGATGAATCACCAAAGACACGCCCATGGCTTCGAATCGACCACCAGCCAACTCAGGACGATCAACTGTCGCAGAAGGAGGTAGGTTATCACCCATGACATGAGAGAAGTTCACACCGCCTTTTTCAATAACCTCACCACCTGCGATAACACGAGTACGTCCGCCTCCGCCATTAGGTCGGTCCCAAGCGTCTTCTTTGAAGCGAGCTGTCGGTTCAACGGTTTCTAATGTAGAGCAAATATGATCTTGAAGAGACAGGAGATAGTCTTTTACGGCTTGAACATCGAAGTTCGTTACCGTAGCGGGTGAGCTTGCTGACATGAAATACTCCATCTTGTCGTAGCTTTAAAAACAAAACAAATAAAAACGGCCTAATCATTTAGGCCGTAGTTTATAACACTGAAAGAACATTTGTCGCGAAGGAACTTGTTAATAGAAGAGAGCCATTAATAAAGATCTGAACCATCAGGACGCGTTCGTAAAAGATTTAGTACCCACATATATTGCTCAGGATGCTTAGATATCATCGCCTCAAGAGCTTGGTTCATAATGAGTGCATCGGTCTCTTCACTTCCACTAGGGAAATTTTCCAAGGGAGGTGAGATGAAAAGTTCGTATTTACCTAATTCTGCATTATATGCTGGCAACATCGGAACAACCTTCGCATCAGTAAGGCTGGCCAATCGACCCAAGCCCTTCATTGTCGCCTTGTTGGACGCAAAAAAAGGCGTAAAAACGGAATGCTGGGCACCCAAATCTTCATCTGGTAAGTAATACCCAAGATAGCCTTCTTTAACTGATTTCATAAAAGGCTTAATACCTGCACTTCGGCAATACACGCGCGCACCATACCGAACCCGCTGAAGATGGATCAACCAATTAAAAATAGGGTTTTTCTGAGTACGTATCATAGCAACGGTTTTATGACCTTTCGCAGTCAACATCACCCCAGCATAATCAATCGCCCAGCAGTGCGGCACCAGAGCAATCACATTCTGGTCACTTCTTAGCAGAGGAAATAAATGCTCTTCTCCAAAAATGACACAGCGATTTTCACAATGACGCTTGCTACGCACAATCAACTCACCATAGGCGATAAAATACTGGGCAGCGGTTTGAAAGCTTCTTTTAAGCAGAGTTTCTCGCTCTTCTAGAGTTTTGTCAGGAAAACAATGCTCTAAGTTCACCCTTGCTCTTTTTAGTGCACGACTCTTTGTATTAAGCAATCGACCAGCAATCCAACTCGCTAGCTTATCGCGCCAGCGCAAGGGGAAAAAAGCAATAAGCAACGAGACCAAGACACTAAACCATGTCAGCCAAAAGCGTGGGTGAAGAAACCGCCACTCAAAAGTAGGGTTATATGTATGCTTGTCGCCGTTGCTCATTCAGAGAGTATTCGCATAAATTGTGAAAACAACATGATACCTCAAACACTGTATATTGTTATATGCCCTGCTTTTAATTATTGAATGTACACGTTTTACTGGCAGCGAGCCTTCCAATCTGATAAAGCTCGATCAAAAAAATCAGGCTGATCCGTGCCTTGCACTAAAATGGAAGCACCATGTAAACAAGCTAATAGCTGACTGGCTTGTATCAATCCCAAATCTTCATCGATCTGATCTAAACGCACAAATACCTGCGAAAGCCAGTCTAAAATAAGCTGATAAAACGCTGCTAATTCGATACAAACAGCTTCTGGCAAAATAGCTTTATTCGATGTCAGCATAGTGCATAAGCTCATATCACGCTGATCCACTATCTTGGCTTTGAAGCCCTTGATAAAACCATTTAACAAAATTTTAGGGGAAAACTTTTCATCTTTAGGGTTAGGCAATAGCTCGGAAAAGTCACTGGTATAACGCACCATCACAGCCGATACCAAGTCACCTTTGGTCGGGTAGTGATAGTGAACACTCGCACTCTTTATCCCTACTGCTTCAGCAATGTCTCGAAAACTAAACGAACTGTAACCGCCTTGAATAATAAAACGCTCGGCAGCATCCAGAATTTTGGTTTTGGTATCGTTTTTCTCAACGGTCATGAATGTGTCTCATCGTCATGTTATCTATCTAGTGGTAGGTATTTTATTGACCAAGCCTAAATACTCAAGTTATATTGCATCTATCTAGTGATAGGTAGAATGCCTTTTCGCTTCATTGAACAATCTGAGGAGAATAATGTGATGTACGATCTAGTGGTTTTGGGTAGTGGGCCTGGTGGCTATGCTGCCGCATTTCGAGCAGCGGATTTAGGATTGAACGTGGCTATGATAGAACGCCATGACACCTTGGGCGGCGTTTGTCTGAACGTTGGCTGTATTCCGTCCAAAGCTTTGCTACATGTGGCGGGCAAAATCCTTATGGCCGAAGAACCGGCTCATGGCGTGCAATTTGCCAAACCAACCATCAATCTAGACGACATCCGCCACCACAGACAATCCACCGTAGACACATTAACTGGCGGCCTGACAATGATGGCCAAGGGAAGAAAAGTCACCGTTATTCATGGGGAGGGCAAGTTTGATTCGACCAGCTCAATCACAGTCACCAAAGATGGACAGTCACAACAAGTCGATTTTAAAAACGCTATCATCGCCGTCGGTTCTCGTGCGATTAAATTGCCGTTTGTGCCTTATGACGATCCACGAATTTTAGACTCCACTAGCGCGCTGCAGCTTGAACGTATTCCAGAGCACTTATTGGTACTCGGTGGCGGCATTATCGGCTTAGAAATGGCGACCGTTTACCAATCTCTTGGCGCAAAAATTACCGTCGCGGAACTTGGCGAGCAAATCATGACCGGCGCTGACAAAGATCTAGTACAAGTCTTCGAACAAGTGAACAAAGACCGCATGAGTTTTTTGACAAAAACACAAGTGACTAACATAGAAGCGACACCAGAAGCCTTGAACGTCACCATGCAAGACAAAGACGGTGAGCGTAAGCTCGCCGTAGACTCAGTACTCGTCGCTGTGGGTCGCTCGCCTAATGGCAAAACCGCGGGTATTTCCAACATTGGCGTCAAATTAGACGATCGTGGTTTTGTATTGACCAATGACAAGTGCCAAACATCTGTACCCAATATTTACGCTATTGGCGACGTTACCCATGGCCCAATGCTGGCGCACAAGGCATCACATCAAGGCCATACCGCAGCCGAAGTCATTGCTGGCCACAAGGTAGATTTCCAACCACTCGCTATTCCGTCTATCGCTTACACTTTCCCTGAAGTGGCTTGGGTTGGCTTAACCGAAACGGAAGCAAAGAAACAAAGTATCGCGGTGAAAATAGCTGTGTTCCCATGGACAGCCAGCGGACGTGCCATTGCCTCCGGCGCTACCCAAGGCAAAACCAAACTCATTTATGACGAAACAACAGAACGCGTCTTAGGTGCCGGCGTCGTTGGTTCTCATGCAGGGGAATTACTCGGTGAACTGACACTCGCCATTGAATTTGGTGCAACACTGGAAGACATAGCCTTAACCATCCACGCCCACCCAAGCCTGCACGAATCCGTCGGCTTAGCTGCAGAACTAGGCGCAGGAACGATTACCGACTTGCCGAACAAGAAAGCGAAAAAGGTTAAATAATACTTTCAGACTTTATCTAATCTATCTCCATAAATTACTTCATTCCATTTTTCCCAAAACGGGAAAAAATCTTGCTATATGTAAGTCCATTTCCCATAATGGGAAGTGGACTTACATGGAAGAGTAGTCACATGAGAATATTCACCAAGAAAACACTAAGGGAATTTTGGGAGCAAAAAGAATTTCAGGATTCTGAACAGCCACTAAAAGCATGGCACGATGAAGCAAAACATGCAGTTTGGAAGACGCCACACGACATAAAAGAACAATATCGTAATGCGAGTGTAGTCAAAAACAACAAGGTAATCTTCAATATCCACGGTAATAAATACCGCTTAGTTGTTGAGATAGATTATGAGTGCTCTCACTGTTATGTACTGTTCGTAGGCACTCACAAGCAATATGACAAAGTGGATATTGATTCACTTTAAGAGGTAACAATATGAACATTAAACCTATTAAAAATGATGATGATCTAGACGCAGCTGTTTTACGCATGCGCAGCCTTCGTGGAGCTAAGCCCAATACGCCAGAAGGCGATGAAATGGAAATTTTAGCGGCTCTTGCTGAAGCCTACGAGGAAAAGCATCACGCTATCGATCCACCAGACCCGATAGAAGCCATCAAATTTCGCATGGAACAAATGAACTTAAAAGATACCGATTTAATCGAGTATCTAGGTCAACGCAGCCGAGTCAGTGAAGTGCTAAACAAGAAAAGGCGCTTAAGTCTAACCATGATCCGCAGCTTGAATAAAGGCCTACATATTCCTTTAGAATGCTTGATTAAAGACTATAGCTTAGACAATGAAAAAGCCGTTTGATCAAACGGCTTTTCGACTTGTATTTGTCATGGAATATAGGGGCTAGTGCGAAATACATATCAACTGACATAAACGATATGTTGCTCGTCATCATAACTAAAATTGAGAACAATCTGGATTTGGCTTTCTTCGAGGTGCAACTTAGAAACCAGATCAAATGTGCCTTTTTCGGCTTTCTCTGCCAGCGCTTTTAATTGCTTTTCCAACATCATCCAAGCAATGCCATCCCTTGACTCATCGAAATTATTACCCGCTCTACAAGTCGTCCTTAGCCAACTGAAATAGGCCAATGAATTGGCTTTGATATCAACACTATCGCCAGCATCTGTGGCGACATAGCTAAGACCACAACGGGAAAACTGTTGTTTTAAGTACATTTTCCACTGCTGCATAAACTGAACGAAATAGGGCAATACAAGCTCTCCAATTAATAACATAATCCTTTCTATCTTTATGTTCATTTTACAACTTGATTAAAGGCATTTTTACAGCTTTATGGCTGTATGTAATACTCTAACTTCACTTTCATTTCATCGGTAAACCAATTTCGATCCTGTGGTGGATTTATAGATGAAGATATTTGAGTTTTTTGTAATAAGTCATTTTCACTTCCGTACACACGATTTTCTTTTACCAACGCATCTCTAGCACTCGATTTGCTTTTAAGAATTTTTTCCAGTAAACCATCAATCAAATTGTAACTAGTTGGAAAATTTTTGGACTTAATACTATTTATCGTTGCGTCCCTAAAACTCATTTCATCAGTATTTTCAGGAATGAAAAAGCAGTATCTACGGATATACCAAACCAGCTCATCCAGCATCTCTAAAGCTTCATATGTAGTATATGACCAATATGAAAGATAACGATTAAAGCCACCAAGCTCAGCTAGGTAGCTTAAAAATGATTCCCCCCATTCAGGAAGTGAATACTCTAAGTAATTAATTTTTTTGACTTTATTGTTTAATGCGAGCAAATCATGACCAAAGGGCTTACCTTTTTTTCCATCTAAATTTGGCTCTTTTTTCCAACGAGCAGTATTACCGTTATATAACAGTATTGCTTTCAAGTATTTTTCCATTGCTTGTTGGGCTGACCATAAAAACTGTTGCTGAAATCCCATAAAATAACTAGATCTAGCTGAAATATAATCTTGATCCGCCTGTGATCTAAAAATATCTTTAGCACAAGTATTTAATGCTACCTGAAAATTAAACTCATCATTCATGCTAAGTCCTTAAAGGTTTATCGATGCCTTTCAATGTCTATACATTAACGTTATTTTCAATGCATAAAATGTGTTTTTATCGTACTGCTAATTTCCCACTCAAGTCTTAATAATTTAACTTTAATCGATTGACTACTTTTTGCACTCGGTATATTTTGGATACAAAATCCATTTCCACTAATGGTTAGCAAATTCCTTCAATTTCTTTGAAAAGGTATCGAATTATGAGCAATGATGTTTTTGATGTAAGTGTTTTCAACGGCATCATGCCGGCGTTGATGACGCCTTGTAAGTCGGACCGTACACCAGACTTCGATAACTTAGTGAAGAAGGGTAAGGAAATGATCGCGGCAGGGATGTCTGCCGTGGTGTATTGCGGTTCCATGGGCGATTGGCCTTTGTTGACCGATGCCGAGCGGATGGAAGGCGTGGAGCGCTTAGTGAATGCAGGTATTCCTGTGGTCGTCGGTACTGGGGCGATTAATACGAAATCCGCTGTGGCATTGGCAGCACACGCCGAAAAAGTCGGAGCGGCGGGTTTGATGGTGATTCCTCGAGTATTGTCTCGTGGTTCGGTCATTGCCGCACAGAAGCACCATTTCAAGGCGATTTTAGCCGCGGCACCATCGATTCCAGCGATTATCTACAACAGCCCTGTGTATGGTTTTGAAACCCGTGCGGATTTGTTTTTCGCGCTACGAGCTGAACATAAAAATCTGGTTGGCTTTAAAGAGTTTGGCAGTAAAGAAGCATTGCGCTATGCCGCGGAAAATATTACTTCTCAGGACGATGATGTTTTATTGATGATTGGTGTCGATACAGCGGTCTATCATGGCTTCGTAAAATGCGGCGCAGTTGGTGCAATTACTGGTATTGGTACGGCGTTACCGAAGGAAGTTTTGTTGCTAGCGAATTTATGTAAGCTTGCTGCGAAAGGCAACGCTGAAGCGCGTATTCGTGCCCAAGAATTAGAAGAAGCCTTTTCTGTTTTAGCCAGTTTCGACGAAGGCCCTGAGTTAGTCTTGTTCTTCAAATATTTGCTTGTTTTAAACGGTGAAGAAGAGTATCGATTACACTTCAACGAAACGGATGAGCTTAATGCCGCACAGCGTCGTTACTGTGAAGATCAGTATGCGCTCTTCAAAGACTGGTTTGCGGATTGGGCAAAACAAGGTGGAGTAATAGATACATGCAAGTAATAGACAGTCATACGGAAGGTGAACCAACCCGCGTTATTGTGTCTGGTGGGCCAGATTTAGGCTCTGGTTCTTTGGCCGAACGCGCCAAAATTTTGGCTACGGAACATAAGGATTTTTATCGCTCTGTAGTATCAGAACCCTATGGGCAAGAAGCCATGGTCGGCGTGATGCTGGTCAATCCGGTTGATCCTGGGTGCGTAGCAGGCGTGATTTATTTCGACGCCGCTGCGGTCATCGGCATGTGTGGTCACGGCACCATTGGTGTTGCCGCAACGTTGGCTCACATGGGCAAAATAGGCATCGGCACGCACAAAATCGAAACGCCTGTTGGTGTCGTTGAAGTGACACTTTCAGATGCAAACACAGTGACGGTGAAAAACGTGGCCAGCCGTCGTTTACACAAAGATGTGAACTTAGAAATCGAAGGGATAGGTACAGTCTCTGGTGATATTACCTATGGTGGAAACTGGTTCTTTATTGTCGATCAAAGCCCTGTGCCTGTTGTTCCAAGTAATATTCGTAACCTGACGGAAGTCTCGATCAAAATTCGCGAAGCCATTGAAGCAAAGCAATTAACAGGTACAGATGGTGGCATCATTGATCACGTTGTTCTTTATGGGCCAGCACTTAGTGAAAATGGCCACAGCCGTAACTTCGTTCTGTGCCCTGACAACGCCTATGATCGATCACCTTGCGGCACAGGCAGCTCAGCACGCTTGGCTTGCCTAGCAGCGGATAATCGCCTTGCTCCAGGCGAAGAAATCATTCAAGAAAGCACCATTGGTAGTAGTTATCGTTTGAGCTATCAGCCTTCAACAAGCGATACGATTATTCCTAACATTACCGGACAGGCGTTTGTCACCAAAGAAGCAACCTTGATGATGAACCCCAGCGACCCGTTAAAAAATGGTATTAAACTGTCTTAGCGATGGATAGCTAGACTTCAAATAATTGGTTAGAAATAATTGGTGAACCCAAAATGGACATGACAAAAAATCAGGATGTGATTGTTATTGGAGCAGGGATTATCGGCATTAGTATTGCGCTAAAACTGCAATCTGAAGGCCGACAAGTGCTTGTATTGGATCGGAAAGGTGTTGCTGCAGAAACGTCGTCCGGCAATGCAGGAGCGTTTGCCTTTGCGGATGTAATTCCTCTCGCCACGCCAGGCATTATGCGCAAAGCACCAAAGTGGTTGATCGACCCCCTCGGCCCTTTATCATTGCGTCCCGCTTACGCGTTGAAAATTCTCCCTTGGATGCTGCGTTTCTGGCGTGCCAGCTGGCAAGACAAATATCAAGCAGCGTTGGCGGCACAAGCCAGTTTGATGGATTTTTCTAAAGCAGCTCTTGAACGCCAAATTCAAGCAGTAAATGGCGAAGCTATGATTCGTCGAGAAGGGCAGTTACAACTTTACGAAGGTGAAGCAGAATTCAATGCCAGTCTTGCTGGTTGGCAAACGCGACAACAACATGGCGTAATCTATGAATTTTTACTCAGTCCAGACGCTATCGCCAAAATCCAGCCCGGCATTCATCCCCGATTTACCCATGCGGCCTTTACTCCGGAGTGGAAAAACGTCTGCGATCCTGCCGAATGGACTAAACACTTAGCAGAAGAATTTGAAAAACTTGGCGGTAGAATTGCCATTGCATCGATTAATTCCATTGAAGTGAATAACGATAGAGTAACCTTAAAAAGCGATGCGGCCGACTATGAAACAAGCCAAGTTGTTCTAGCTGCAGGGGCTTGGTCAAAAACTTTAGCGCGATCTATTGGTGACAGTTTGCCATTAGATACGGAACGAGGATACAACACGACCTTGCCAGCTGGCGCATTCAATTTGAAAACACACATAACCTTTAGTAATCACGGTTTTGTAGTGACAAAAATAGGCGAGGGTATTCGTGTTGGTGGTGCTGTTGAGTTAGGTGGCTTGAACTTAGAACCCAACTATCAACGAGCTAACGTCTTACTAGAAAAAGCAGCTAATTTCTTACCCGGTTTAAAAGTTAACGGAGGTAAACAGTGGATGGGCTTGACCCTGTAACAGATTCTGTGTAACTGCCATTTAGTTAAGGTGCT
>TARA_R110002033_G_scaffold138016_1_pt1 | contig 25929 bp, 34 predicted proteins | sample TARA_R110002033 | Tara Oceans TARA_R110002033 (sample SAMEA4397051) | marine metagenome | biome: Polar Biome; feature: [SRF] surface water layer (ENVO:00010504); material: water (ENVO:00002006), including particulate matter (ENVO:01000060) such as... | depth 5 m
AATGGAAGAACAGATTAAGTGGTATGAAAAAGAATTTCAGCTTAACCCTTTCTCCAAAAAGAAAAAAAATAGAAAATAAAATAAAATTTAATGATCAATATTTTATGAATAGAGAAATTCGAGGGAAGAAGTAATGAATGAGTTTTTACAAGTATACGCTGAAGCAGGCATGATAGGAATAGTAGCTGTTATGTTTGTATATCTTGTAATCTCTTTATCAAAAAAATCAGAAGCACAACAAATTGCTTTAGAAGATTTAAGAATTGAAAATAGAGGACAATCAGAAACACTAGAAAATATTGAAGGCATAGTAATAAAACTTATTGAAAGATGGAATAAGTCAGATGATACTAGAGATAGACGATGGGAAGATATGACAAAAGAAGTAAATGATATGATTGGTGAAATAAAAGAAATGAAAGGAGCTCTATCAAGGGTTAATGGGAGGAGTAATGGCTAAAGAAAAAGATTCTAAATTAAAACGTGCAGGAGTATCAGGGTACAATAAACCTAGACGAACCCCTGCACATAAAACTAAATCTCATGTAGTAGTGGCTAAGTTAGGTTCTGTTACAAAAACAATACGATTTGGACAACAAGGTGTTAAAGGAGCAGGGAGTAACCCTAAATCTGCAAAAGAAAAAGCTAGAAAAAAATCTTATTATGCTAGACACAATGCTCAAGATTCTAAGCCTAGTAAATTGTCTGCTCGTTATTGGTCACATAAGGTAAAATGGTAATGAAGAAAGTTAGTTGGAAATGGGGTGGTAAAACTTATTCTGGTACTCTCATAAGAGAAACCAAAACTCATAAGTTTGCTCGAACCGAGAATGGTAAAATTAAAAAGATAAAAAAATAATGGATAGTTTAAAAGTGTCAACAGGAAGTTTTGGTGGTATGGCAATTGTTTTTATGGATTTATTGCCTTATGCATTAGGATTGGCAATCGGTGTAATGAACATTGTATATTTATATTATAAAATTAAAAAAATAAAGGAATCTTAAATGGATATTAAATCAATGATGGTTAAAGCAGCTGAATCACAAGCTGATGAAATTAGAAATAGTATATTAGAAACAATACAGAGCGAAGAAACTGAAAAGTATATAGCTGAAAAAATGGATAAAGCCATAAACATACCTTTTGTTAAAGATGAAAAAGAAGCAAAAATATTTAGAGATGTAGCTGATTTAATTACTGATGTTATTTATTATGTATCAGGTGGAAAGTAATGCCAAAGTTTGGTAAACGTTCTAAGAAAAGATTAGAAGGGGTAGATTCTAGACTGGTAGAGGTTTTAAATAAAGTTGTTAAATATTATGACATTACCATTATTGAAGGTAAACGATCACAAGAACGTCAAAATAAATTAGTGCAAGAAGGGAAAAGTAAAACAAAAAAAGGGAAACATGTACAAGGTAAAGCAGTTGACATCGCACCATATCCAATTGATTTTGAAAGCAGAGATGACTTCCATTATTTAGGAGGTTACGTTTTAGGAGTAGCTTCTATGTTAGGATATAATGTGCGTTGGGGAGGCGACTGGTCAGATTCAAGTCTAAGTGAACGATCTAGAACGACAAAAGATAATAATTTTGATGATTTAGTTCACTTTGAAATATTAGACTAATGAATAACGCAGGAGTAGAACGTGAAAATAAAAGAACGTGTAGTTGTCTTTCCAGACATACACTTTCCCAATCAAGACGAGAAAGCATTCAGATGTGCTTTAAAAGTAATCAAAGCTGTAAAACCAAGCGCCTTCTTACTATTAGGAGATGCAATTGATGGAGAAAGTGTCAGTCATTGGCAGTGGAGCAAGAAAAAGCGTCCACCATTGGAGTATCAATTACCATTTGTTGAAAAAGAAATTAAACAAGGTAATGCAGGACTTGATAGGATTGATAAAGCTCTCGATGCAGTTAAATGCACAAAGAAACAATTTGCACAAGGGAATCATGAACTTTGGTTTGACCATTTTGTACAAGAGAATCCTTACTTAACTGAATATGGGTCAAGAAAAGCATTTAAATTTGATGAACGTGGATACGAGTGGCACCCATACGGTGAAATCTTTAAAGTATTCGGAAGCAAGTTACACGCTTATCATGGAGGGCACTACATGGGCATTGCCCACGCTAGAACTCATGCTTTGCACATTGGGTGTAACATCATCTATGGACATACTCACGACTCCCAAAAAGCAGTCATCACTCACATATCAGGATCACACATGGCGTATTCAATGGGATGCTTAACTGATATGACAAAAGATTATTTAAAAGGAAGACCTACAAATTGGACACACAATGTAGCTGTTGTAGATATTTTAGATAATGGCAATTTTAATTTAATGGTATTAGACATCAACGATGGTGTTACTACTTACAATGGGAAAATAATCATTGGCTAACGAACAAGCAGGATTAAAACAGTTATTTGAAATAAATAACTTTGAGCAAGGTACTTGGTATTCTCCAGATGATAGAGATATACCAGATAACGCAGCTGTATACAGTGAGAATGTAGACCCTTATGGTCAATCAGGCTCCTTGCAAGCAATTCATACAGATGCTACTCCAATAATATCAGGTGTTGATGCAAACAGAATGGTCTTAATTGAAAATGGAGATAATGACGAGGATGCGTCTATAGTATACGTTGACAAAAGCGATGGAGATATAAAACAAGTTAAAGAATTGTATGCAGGCGCAGGCAATGTTGAAATAGCTACACTAGAAACTAATGATATTCCTTCAACAACTATTCCTGCAATGGCTTTAAATAATAAAGAAGTACATATAGGTTTAGGTCAATTAAAAGAACCTAAGTGGGTAGGGATAATTCCTCATGGTCAATTTGGTGGCTCTGCTCCAGTAGGGTTACAAATTGATAAAGCTAAACTAGCAGGTACATCTGATTTTCCTCCTTTTCACAAAGTAGTAGGTGAAACAAACAATACTACTTTATATGGTATTGCTTTTGAAGGAAATTATATTTACAAGTTAGATGTAGCTACATCAACATTAGATATACGTTCTGAGTATGTGTTCGTAAAAACTATTGCAATGTGTCGCTCTACCGATAACAATCATTTATTTGTAATTGATAAAGTAAGTTCTAGTAAAATTGCTATTGTTAAAATAGATAAATTAACACTTAATATTGTTACTTTTACACAAGTATCAGATTTTACTGGTGATACAAGCGTAACAGATTGTTTACAAATGGGTAATCATTTATGGGTAGCAATTGGTGGTGACTATAATGCAGCTACTGGCTATTATTTATGGGCATGCTCGACAGCAGATATAATTAATGGAGGTACACTTAGCTTTACAAATAAAACACCTTATCCAGGAGCTGCTGCTGATAGTAGCACAGGTTTAGGTCAAGGTGCTTGGCTTCCTGCTCAAGCTGATCCTAATGACTATGATGTTAATGCTAACCAAATTTTACCAACATTTAAGATTCCAGACATTTGTTTAGTAGAAGATAATAGTTCAACTACTGTTGTTGGTGTATTCTTTATTGCTCAAGACAATGATGGTACTGGTAATGTTGCACATTTAAGTCATGGAACAGACATAACAAATGATAATCATAGAACTGCAGCAACATATTATTTACAACTTGTTTCTTCTTCTATTACAGCAGGTGAAAAATTAGATGACAATAGTGGACGAGGTAAGATATTTGGTTTTAGCGATGCTGTTTTAGCTGGGACTCCCATAACTAGAGACAAAATATTTTCAGTTCATTCAACAGCGTACTCTAGTAAACTTACAATATCATATCAAGGAAACAATAGTGGAGATGTAGCAAATACCACAAATGTCAGTAGTCTTGCAAAAATTGAATTCAATACTGGTTCATCAAGTTTAATATCCACTAAAGTTGTAGAAGGTACTATAATAGATATTTCTAAAGCATTCACTTTAGATGCTACTGTTTCTAGTGCTGCTAATTTTAATATGTTATCTGGAGATTCGACATCTTTAGATAGAAAATGGGCAGGTGGAACAACTGGGTCTATTGCAGTTAAAATGCAATCGCTTAGCTCTTTGATTTTTAATGCAAGTACTGATGAATCAGGAACAATGACCACTAGTCAAGGAACACGTTTTTATGGGGTTACTTTTACATATGATGGCTATCAAGAAAGCCCCTTAACCACATGGTGGAAAAACACAGCAACTATTAATTCTTCAAACAAAAGCATTAATGTGACTATTGATTTAATGCCTGCTGTATTAAGCAAACGAGTTTCTCATGTTAACTTATATTGTAGCACCTCTAGTGGTTCAAGTAATATTCCAAATACATTTTTTAGATTAGTTAAATCGGTTTCTTTAAAGGTAGGTTGGTTGCAAACTGCTACAAATACTAATAACCCTAATTGGGGAACTTTCTATTCAAAAACTATTCATGATTTAGGTCTTTCAGGAGCTACATATGAATCACGAACTGGATTATCTGAAGTTCTTACAGATACATTGCCTAAGTATGGTTTATCTGCATCTTTAAACGGATTTTTATTTATTGGTGATTGCAAAACTGTTATAATTGATGACGCAACTAATTTTATATTTAAGTCTAGACCATTTAATTATGATCAATTTAATTTAGCTAGAGATTTTTTAATTTTACCTCAAAAACCAGTTGCTTTAGAGGTGTTTAATGGTAGACTTTATGCTTTTGGAAAAAATGAAACTTATGTTATTAATCCAGATTCAATGTTTATTGAAGACACTCTTATTGGTATAGGAGCGTTAAATCAAAATACAGTAAAAGCCACTCAAAGTGGAATGTGTTTTGCAGACAAAAATAATGTTTATTTTCATAATGGTTCTCAAATACAACCAATAGGAGATAGAATAAAAACAGCTGAACAAGTAGATTCGTTATTTAATACATATACACAACTATCTAATGTTTTAAATACTGGTACAAGCATTACACAAACAATTGTTATTGGTTACGATTACTATAGAAGTGCATTTTTATTTTTCTTTTCATTTTCAAATCCACTTGCTAATCAAAAGCATTGTTTTACTTGGGCTTACACATTACCTAAAAAACGTTGGGACTTATGGAAAAGGTCACATGCAAGTGGCTCTACAAATGATTTAAAAGTTTATGCTACTATAACTGGAAAGCATGGTGAATTATTAACTTCAGATAGTGAGAGTGGATTAATAGAACCCTTTTCTCCAACATCGAGTGCAAGAGTATCTGATTTATTATGGTATAGTAAAAAATTTACTTTTGGAAGTTCTACAGGAGATAAAAAAATCTTAGAAACTAGAGGTTCCTCTGAAGATAGCACATCAGTTACAGTAACAGCAAATACAGATTCAAATAGCTCTACATACAATAGCATTACTTATGGTCGTATTGGTAAACATATACAATTAAAAGTAGCTATTGCTAATGACGCAACTGCTATTATTGATTCAGTAGGATTTGTGTTTAGAAATTTAAGATCTATAAAAAAATTCTAATGAGTAATATAAGCAAGAAAAGAAGTTTAAAAGTATCTGAACAAAATTTACAAAGAGTTATTGACAAGATTTATGATGACATGAATGAGATAATTGATGCAACGAATCAAGGAGAAACTAAAGGTGAAAAACAAGAATTTTCAGGAAAAGAAGGCGATATAAGAATCGTTAAAAAAAATAACAACTATCAGATACAAGGAAGAACCTCTGATGGATGGGCTAAAGCAGATATAACATTAATAGATTAAGGAGTTTTTATGGGCATGTTTGATAATTTTAACAGCACAAACCTTTTTAAAGGAGCAGCAGCTGGAGCTGCAGCAGGAAGTGTAATTCCTGGATTAGGAACAGTAACAGGAGGAATAGTAGGAGGGTTATTTGGGGGCTTTGGAGGGCCACAAGAGCAGAATCAAAATTTTGAATATGAAGCTAAGCTAGGAGAAGCAAACACAGCTCAGTATGAAGCAAATCGAGATTTTAGTACAACAGCTAACAGCCTAAGAAATCAAGGCAATCAAATGCTTAGTGGCACTTCTCCATTATTAACTGCACTAAGAAACCAAAATCAATCTAGTATTTATGGAGCTGCTGCACAAAACGCAAATCAAATGAATTCAGCATTAGCGTCAAGAGGAGCAGGAGGATTTAGTGGTCTTTATGATCAAATAAGTCAAAATAAAGCAGGAGAACAAATGGGTCAAGCAAACCTTGGAATAGCTCAATTTGGACAACAAGCAGGTATGAGTGCCCTTGGGCAAGCAATGAGTGCTTACGGACAAATGGATTCAAATGCTTTAAATCAAAATTTAAATAATCAAAATGCTATAAATCAAATGACATTAGCTAATATAAGTGCTCAAAATGAAGCTCAACAATTTGGACTAACAGGAGAATATAATCAATCTGCAGCTAATATGGCTAACAATCAAGCTTTTGGAAATCAACTATTAACAATGGGCATGGGAGCAGTTATGCCTCAATATGGCCCGACCTCTGCCTCTACGTTACCAAGACCAACTGGAGCAGGTTCAGCTGGGACACCACCAATTAATGGATATAATCAATCTGTCTAGTACTAGTACTAATTAAATATAAGGAGAATAAATTATGGCAACTTCAATGTCAATGCAAACACAAAGAATAAATCCAACATTTGGAAATAGTTTTTTAGATATGTTAAAAAATCAACGTCAAAACGAATTAGTTAGATACGGTACTGACACACAATCTCAAACAAGCGATAAAGATAGATATTCTAGAGAAGATATAAGCGATAGAGATAGAATTTCTAGAGATAAGATAGCAGCGGACGATATTTTAAGGCTAGATAGAGATAGAACTTCTAGAGATAAGATAGCATCGGATAGATTAAAGTATGAACAGCTTGAATACCAAGAAACAAGAAGGCAGGCAGCTTTAGAGGCTCAGGCTAGAGAAAAACTTGCAGTAGACAAAGCAGCACAAGGGCTATCGTTTACTCGAAACTTAAACGAGTATTATAACGATCGAGATAAAAAAGATAAACTAATAACTGCATCACAGGAAGGCTTGACACTTTTAGAAAAAGCTGTAGGATTTATAAACCCACTTTCTCAAGGTCTTTATAATTTTTTTATGCCTGATGAAGCTGATTTAGTTAGATATACGCCTGCACAACGTGCTAGAATGGATGCTGAAGGCTATCGTATTAACCCCAAACCAGATATCTATGGCGAAGAATATGGTCTCCTAGACCCTAGAGACTTCCCAATAAATGCAACTGTCAAATAAAAGGAAATTATATTATGTACAACAGTAACAACAATGAAAGATTGCAAGAGCAAAGATCTCAGTTAGATACAACTAGGATGCTAACAGATCAAGTAAGAGACTATAACTCTAATCCTCAAAGATACACCGATGCACAAGCTGAATCTATAGCTAAAGTTGCTCAGGCTTTAGACCTGAATTTTGAACGAGAAAGTCAGCCTTTTAAAAAAGCAGCGTTTGAAGCTGCTGATATGGCTACTTTTGGTCTTTTACCTGACTCTATTTTTAAACCAGATATGTCAAGAGGCGAAGAGACCTTTGGCCCAACAACTACAGATAGGATTGCTTCTGGTCTAGGTATGGGACTAGGATTTGTTGGTGGTGTAGGTGGAGTATATAAAGGAGGTAAATCACTTTTAGGTATTGTTGGTAAGTTGAGTCCTAGGCAAGTAGCTCAAAATTTTATTAGAAAAGCTCGTCAACAAGCAAGCATAGCAGGTGGAATTGCTAGTGCTGCTGGAAGAGGTGCTGCTGGATTAGGAATGGGAATGGGTAGAGCTGGAGCTAACTATGCAAGAATGGGTAGATCTAAAGCTGCATCTGCTTTATCTAAAAATTTAAACATTCCAATGGATGCAGCAGAAAAGTATTTAAATTATAGTGCTGTAGGTGCTGGTAGTTTATTAGGGTTAAATGCTTTACTTGGTTCAGAAGCGTTACCAGTATTAGAAGAAGGTACTCCAAAAAATCCATTTTCTAGTTATTACAATTATCCAAAGCTTTATGGCAATGCACCAGCAGAGGAAAGATATTTTAGTGACCCAAATAGGTAATTAATGCAACAACAAGTACATGAAGGTAATGATTTACTTAGCAGGCTTAGTACTCAAGCAGGAATAAAAGCTGTAGGTGAAGCTACTTCTTTATTAAATATCTATGGGCTTAATCGTTTAAGTGGTTTCGATAGAAAATTTACAGATGAAGTAATTAAAAATGCAGTTAATGCACCTCGCAATACAAGTCAGCCATATAAATTTAATATAGAGACTTTCAACAGCTCAGGCAATGGCTTGGGAGATATAACATTTGGGGATGTAAGTAAATATGACCCTAACTCTAATACAGCAACATTTCCTAAAAACTATTATGGAATTGCTGCTCATGAATTAGGACATGCAGAACAATATAATCAAAGTAAAACACATTACAAACTTAGAAATCTTTTTAAAGCTTCCAGAGGATTGACAGCTTACAACCCAGCTGGATTTCTTGCTATGTTATCTCCTAACGAAAGTACTGCTTCTTTTGCTGCTAATTTAAATTTAGCAACATCTTTACCTATGTTATATGAAGAAGTAGATGCTGGTAGAAGAGGTGCTAGAATAATTTCTAATACCTCATCTTTCTCAAAATTAGGAAGATTAGCTAAATTAGGAGCATTAGCTAGACCATTTGTAGGTTTACCTAGTTATTTAATAATGGCATTATTACCTTATTTACAAGTACAGGCTTCTAAAAAAGCTGGAGATTATAAAGGAACCTATTAATTGATTAATCCATACGAAGGCCACAAAGTTAAAAGCCTAATAAATACATATAGGGCAAACCCTGATATGTTTAATGAGGAACAACTTGATGAACTTGAGTCATTAGCAGATCAAACTGGAATAAACTTTAAAAGACTAGAAGGTAATTTTAATCTAAAAAGAAGTTTACAGCAAGCTCAAGCAGGGTTTATAGAAGGGTTAACTACTTTTAATTTTGGTACAAAAGAGCCTAGAACTACTGGAGAGTCTATCTTTCGTTCTCTGGGGCACTTAGCAGGTTTTGCTCCTGCAATTATGAAAGCTCCTCTGTCTTTATTAAAGAAACCATTTGGAAAGACTGGTATGTATAAAGCCATTGAACGAGGTATAACACAGTTAGATAAAATAGCTGCTCCAATGGTTGCTTCTCGTTTGACAAAAAAAGGTTTTGATATAGGGCTAAAAAAAAGTGGATTAGAGTCACTTAACTTTTTAAGACAAGGGGCTAAAACAAGAGCTATTACAGAAGAAGCCCTTGGGTTAGGAGCTGCCAGTGCAATTAGTTCTATTTGGAAAGGCCCTGACGAGATGGCAAACTCATTTGTTGGTGGTGCTATCGCAGGTGGAGCGTTTGGTGGTATCGGAAACTTCGTTTCTGTTGGTAAGCTATACAAAGGTACCCCTGCACAAATTGACAAGGCAAATCGTGTATTACGAGGAAGTGTAGCTTCTGCGTTTATGGGGTTACCGACCACCTTAAGAAATGATCCAATTGAAATGCAAATGTATGAATATTTATTAGGTGGATTCTTTGGTTACAATACAAGACCTGCATTTGAAAAAGCAGGGGGAGAATGGTTATCTGGGGAAAAAGGATTAAGGAGAAACTCAGTTGATGTACTAGACCCTGAAAAATCAAAAACATTTCAAGACCTAACAACAGAAACTAAGAATTACATTATAAATGAGCACCCAGTTGTTTCATTTCAAAACTCACAAAAGTTAAAAGGTTCTAATGGAGCAGCGTTAGGATTTCTAGAAAAAAACTTTCCTGATGTTAATTGGGCAAATAAAGCAAATAATTGGGCAGTAAAACATTCAAAGGGCTCTACTTCAGATAAAGTAGATTTAGTAAATAGATATTATCGTAAACGTGCTCGCAAATCTTATGAAGAAAAAGTAATTGATACAATTGAAAAATCTTATGCATACGAAGACTTAACTAAAAATACTGAGCAATTAGACTTTACAGACTCAGTTGAATTGAAACAAGGTAGAATTAATCAATTAGCTAAAAAAATATACAAAGATTCTGGGACTAAGTTAAATAACGAAAAAGAAACATTAAATATAATACGTAATGCTCAAAAAGATTCTGTTGTTAAACAAGAGTCTATGCCAAATATGCAATTGTATTTAAATAGTTTACAAAAAAACTTACCTAAAGATATATTTGTAAAAAATCAAAAAGAATTAATTAATCATTTTAACCAAGATTTAGAAGTAATGAATTCTGTTTATTATGTTGAATTGTCAAATGGCACAGCTTCTGTTAAAGAGTTAAAAGGTGAAATGATACAACAAGTTTCTATGGGTGAGAAATACGTACAGTTACCTTTAGACTATTTAGGGTATGGAAAAGGATTTAAAATATTAAGTCATGTAAGTATCGATGGTGGTGCTCCTGTAAAATTTATTAAACCAAGAGTTGGTAAAGACAGCGAGATTACATTTAATATAGATAGCAAAAATTTAAGTAAAATTCAAGATAGTTTAGCTGAAGAAAATAAATATATTTATAGTGGTATTAAAGATAAAGATATGGTTATGGTTGCCGATCTTGTGCAAACAATAAAACAAAATAATGGTACTAATTTAAATATTACAAAAGAAATGCTCTTTAATTCTTTGTCTAATGGAGATGGAATAGTAAGAGAAAAAATTAGCAAAGCATATGATAGATCAATGGAGATTGAAAAAGAGGTATACAATGATACTAGTCTACACGATAAAAAATGGATTTCCAATGTACTTCATCATGCTTATAATAATAACTTAGTCAATCCAAATCTAAGAAACCCCTTGCAAAACATCCATAAACTTCTTGGAACAGGTTATGGTAAAAGTGGTGCTGTTTTTAATAAACGTATGCAGATATATGCAAATAGAATGACACCTCTAAGTACGTCTGTTTTTAAAAAATCGCATCCTTCTGGCAAACTAAAAGTGATTATTATTCCAGATAAAAAAACTACTGGAGAATCAGACACCGATGGAGGTCTTTATATTGAACAAAGTTTATTTGATAACATTGTTAAGTCAGTGGCCCTTGACCCTGAATCAGGTCATTTAAAACCTGTATTAGCTAGTAAAAGTGAACTTGGTGCATTGTTAACTAAATCAAATGGGCAAAGATCCCATACATCAATGCAAGACTTTATGAAAAAAAATGGAATTGACATTGTTCTTCACGAAAGCTCTGCTAAGTTATTTGGTGAGCATCAAACTTCTGAGTTAAATTACAATGGTAATTACTCATTTAAGACACAAAATGTATACGAATTTCCATTAGAACATTTGCAAATAAGTAGAGGAACTTTTGAAAGTCCTAAGAAGCAAATTTATGGTACAGAAGTTCCTATTCAGTTGTATGGTCAAACAAATGAAACTCAATCAACAGGTTATAATGAATTATTTAAAAAAGAAATTTTAAACCCTTCTCTTGAAGGTACGTTTGATGGAAAAGAATTTGTTCGTAAGTATAACTCTAAAGAGTTAAATATTAACGAAGCTATTAAATATATAAAAGAATCAGATAATGTAACAATGGATATACCATTTAAATTTATTTCTGATTATTTACTATTAGGTAAAAACACAAAATTAACAGCTGCGTTTATGGATAAAGTTGTTAAATTAGAAAAAGAAGGTAAACTAGGTACTGATTTTGAATTTGATACAGATTCTAGTTTTGTTGATTTTCATAAAGGTAATAAAGTTATTTCAGAAGCAATGCGTGATACATATGTTTCTAGAAATTCTATCTTTAAAAAAACTTATCATAATGCTTTAAAAAAATACATTATTAGACGTTTTTCAAATCCATACATTGAACATGGTGGTAAATCTTGGTTAAAATCATTTTTACCTGAAATGATGGAATATGCAGATATTGATCCAATTAAAAAAACAAGAAAATTAAGAGAAGGCACAATATACCTTGATGAGTATTTTAGAAAAATGCCTATCAAATCTTCTACTTTGCCAGAAAAAGATTTAATTAAAATACTAAACGAAAAAGGAATAGATGCTAAAAAAGATAATTTGGATACTAGGAGTCAGCGAATCACCTTGGGCGAAGCTTGGAAACAGTATCGTAGGTCACACTCCGATGGAATCTCTAAAGGAGATATGGCAAAATGGAATACAACTTTTAATTTACTTGTTATCCGTACTCCTGCTGACTCTATGTCTGGTACTCGTTTATTACGCTTTAGAGGGTTCACAGGACAAAAAGGTGCAGGCTCCTTCACGCACCATAAAGACAATATATACTTAGGTGGTGCTGATAAAGATGCAGATAATATAAAGATATTTCAAGGATTGTCAAATCAATTTAATAATCAATATAAAAAAGTTAAAAATGAACGTAAACACTGGTATAAAAAAGACAATTCTCCTACAGAGTATTTGTTAGCATTAGAAAAAGAATTTAAAAATAAAAACATAAGTGAAGAACAATTAAAAGAAATATCAGGCACAAAAGATAATGACCCTTATTATCAGTCGTTAATATTCTCTCCTGGAATTAGACATAAAGTAATTGAAAATGCAGTTCAAGGAAAACAAGGATTGGGATATGGTTTAAACTCAAAAGTTGTTATGCAAAACTGGATTGATTATATAAAGTTAAAAAAAGGTTCTTATACATTTGATAGAGCAGATCAAACTATTAAAGTTTCATTGAAGAAAAATAGTAAACATAAAGGAGTGAATGCTGAACAGTATTTTCGTGACTTAGGTACGTTAATTGTTAATAAATCAGCAGACGCTAGTAATGATCCTACTGTAATTCCATATACTCAATTTAGAAAATTATTATTTGATGCTGCTTTTAAAACAGAAGTAGTTAATAAAAAAACTGGAGAAGTTTCTGAAATAACGTATGACAAACTTATTCAGTCAGGCAATCATAAATTAAATATTATTAAAGAAGCAATTAATTTAGCTAAACCACAATCATCTACTAGAAATGTAAATATAAAATTAATTCCTAAATCTGTTATAAATAACTTAGGTTTAATTAATAAAAATAAAATGTATGTAACTCAAAAAGTTATTAATTCATTGAATCTTACAGTTGGTGAAAATGTTACAGCAGGGAATATGTCTATAAATTATTCATTACAAAGTGGAAGAAAAAAACTTAATAATAATACAAACCCTGAACTATTTCAAATGCATGAGTTAATTGTAGACCCTATAAAAAAAGGTTCAGAAACTATGAGCATTTTTGATGTTGCTCATGGAGTTACAAAAATAACAAACAGCATGTTAGGTGACAAAGCATTAAAATCAACTATTCCTAATTTAGTAAAAGAAATGTCAAAGTATGGTTTAACAATGCAGAATTTAAAGTTTGAACTTTTAAAAGGAAGCTATAAAAAATTATATCAGGACTTAGAATTAAAGCTAGATAATATTGGTGCACTTGAATTGTATTCTCCAAAAGAATTAAGTACTTACGTTGATAAACATTCAACTATTTTAACTGAAAATTTATTATTTAGTTCACCTAGTTTTACTGAAAGTTTAATTAGAAAAAACAATATGAATTTTGCTTTAGATATTATAGGTAATGGCTATGGGCAAATTGCATCTATTGAATTATTACACAAGAATTTTATAAACATTCATAGAGCAGCATCAAAAAATAAAGTTAAGTTAGATGTAATCTCTAAGTTAATCCCTGAATTGCATAGTGAAAACAAAATAATTAAAGAATTTATACGAGATAAGTGGAGCAATCAAGATGGTGAAGGATTTATAGTTGAGCTTGAATCTAAAATTTATTCAACAAATATGAAGCTGTCTGAATTAGCTTTAAAGAATAAAATACCTTCTAAATTATTAATTGATTACTTTCATACATTATTGTTAAGCCCTATAAAAGGTTATAAACAAAAATTTAATAAAAAAATGGCTGAAATTAATCACGATAAAGACATTCATACTTCTCAAAACATTCCATTAAGTATTAAAAAAGAATATTATCAATCCATAGAATCATTACATCAACGTGTTATGGATTCTAGTAAAAATGAATCTGTTAAATTAGAGACAGTAACACCTAAAAAAGAATTTTTAGAAATAGAAAAAATAAACAATAACCCTAGATTAAAAAAGATTAATGATATAATGTCATCTGATACATTAGAAATGATGGCTACAAATGGCAGAGAATTAAAAGAAATAAAAGAATTTCAAAATAATTTAAAAACACATAAAGTAATGTCTGAGAATTTTAATGAATGGTTTAAATATTTTACAACTGAGATTACAAATCGTTCTGTTCCTAGAGATGCATCGACTGTTAAAATGGAAGACATTGTTGCAATAAATAAACATATTAAAAGCATTAAAAATGCTACAGATATGGAGGTAAAATTAAAACATTTTAATTTAGATCCAAGGTTTGTTGATAAAGAGATGGTTAATAAGGGAATGTATAAACGTTATGTTTCTTATTATGCTCCAGTAAAGACTTCAACTGGATTCAAAACACAACCTATTTATAATTTTATGTCTCCAATAGGTTCTATAGCTAAGTATCAACAAAAAACAGATAGAGGCACTACAAAAGATTTAAACATTGTTAAAAAAGATTATGAACAAATAAATAAATTTTTAAATACTGTTAAAGAAAACAAATTTGATTTGTTTAAAGATACAATTGATTACAGAGAAGGGAATTTAAATATAGAAGAATCGTTTAATAAAAATAGAATTAATAAAATAAAAAAATTAAATGTTCTTCTTAACGAGTTTTATAAAAAAATAGGTAACAAATGGATTTACACAAAAGATTTAAATCAAAATAAAGTTACAGATAAAGAAGGCGCTTGGGAATTAGATAAAGATTTTAATTCTTGGTTTAAGAAAACAAAAGGTGTTTTAAATAAATACATGAAATGGAATAAAGATGGTGTATTTGATTTAGAATACTTTAAGAAAAATGTTGTAGAAAAAAACATATCTGATCTAAATGTTATAAATTCTATTGGTATAGATGGTATTAAACGATATCAATATGAATTAAAAATTGAAAAGTTTATTGCAGAAGCACAAAGTAATAAATCTATTCCTGATGTTGTTAAGTATCGATTAAATAAAAGAAAAAAATACAGAGGAACAGGTGAAATTGAATCAAGCAAATATGTAACACATATGAATTTTGGTTATAATAAAAAAGCAATGGCTGAATATAAAGTATCAATTGTAAAAGAAGCAGATGCAAGATATAAAGAGGCTTTGTTATCAGGAATGACTCCTGATAAGGCAAAAATCTTAAGGGATAGGTTCATTTACAGAATGGAGAATTTTGCTGAAATAAATGATTCTGTTGTAGATACATCTATGTTATTTCGTAGTGAAAAAGAAGTAATTAAATCTATTGATTTAGAAAACAATTTAGAAAATATGGGTTTTAATAGTAAGATTGATGTTCTTCAAAGAAGAGTAAGTAACTTAAAAGGTTATGATAAGCGTCCTACTATTATACCAGAATATGCAGATCGTTTAATACGTGGATATTATAAAAATTTACTTGCAATTAAAGGTGAATATGAAATTAGAAACATGGTAAATAAAGGTTCATACAAACCAAGTGCAGCTGAAAAAAAGAAATTAAAAGGCACTGTTTATAAAAACTATGTTGAAGTATGGGGTGATTATTCTAGATTGTATTTACAAAGTATTTTAGGTCATCAAACATTTGCTCCAGATTATATGAGTAAAGGAAGTGATCCATTACATTTAAAACGTTTAGGGAATTTATACAGTCAAACTTCTGATAAAAACGTAATTAAACTATTTGAAAAGCTATATCAAAGAAAAGGATATAAACCACCATTTGTTAGCAATGCTCCTGCCTCTAAACAAGCTAGAATCGAGTATTTTAGTCGTAAACTGCACGAATTCGGTAGAATGGAAGCTCAGTATGAGTTAGTTACTTTACTGGCGAATACAGGCACATGGGCTACTAATATTTTTGGTGGCACCATGAATACAATTGGTAGTGGAGGATTAAAGAATTTTAAGAACTCATTTAATAATAAAGTTATTTATGATAGATTATTAACAAATTCAAAAGGAGAACCTGTAGTTAAAATGACTAATGGCAAATTTGTTAAAAATAAAAAAGATTTAATGACATATTTAGAAGAAATAGGAGTTATTGATAACTTTATACAAAATGAATTTGAATATAACGAAGGCATGAAGCTAGGATTAAAGAATTTAAAAATTAATATAAAAAACTTTAAACAAGATATATCTAAAGCCATAAAGTCTGACAGAAAAACCAGAGATGAAACAATCTTAGAAGTGATTGACAAGTATGGCGTAAAAGACGTTATGGTTAAACATGGCTCTTGGTTTATGCAACATGGTGAACGTGTAAATAGAATGAATGCATTTGTATCTCATGCATTACATGTTGTTGATAAATATGGTCGTGAAGGAAAAAACCTTTCTATAAATGATGATTTTGTGTTTGATTTTGCAATGAAAGGAATTGAGAACACACAATTTTTATATCAAAATGCTTTTAGACCTGCGTTTATGCGTACTGCTACAGGTAAAGTCTTATCTAGATTTAAAGTATTTGTTTGGAATTCGATTCGTGTTCGTAAAGAATTTTATAAACAAGCAAAATTGTATGATTTTAAAGAAGGGACAGAAGAATATAAGCGATTTAAAGATACTTTTACGATTGATATGTTTATGTTTGCATTAAGCAGCGCTTTTATGTTTAGTATTTTTGATAGTGCTTTAGCTCCTCCTTATGACTGGATTCAAAATTTATCTGACTGGATGTATGGCGATAAAAATGAACGTGACATGGCCTTTTTTAATTCAAAGCTAGGCCCTGCAAATTTGTTAAAGCCTCCTATTGCTAGAGTTCCAGAGGCAATGGTTGAATTAATTCAAGGAGATTGGGAGAAATTTGGTAGTTATACTGCATACACAATGTTCCCATTTGGTAGAGCAATTCGTCAAATTAAACAGGTAACAGAAAATCCAAATAGAATTGGTGAGATAGGACTAAGATTACCTGTTAATAAAGTTAAAAGTAGAATACAGAGATCAATGGAAAAATCAAAAAAACAAGAAGAAATTGATTTAATGCTAGATTAAACATTAAAAAAATATAACTAGGAAAGAATAAACTTCCCTAGTTATACAGTTTTTATTATATATTACTTTTTTCTTCAGCAAATATTCCACCTAATAATAGTAGATAGTTTCTAGCGTCTTGTATTCTACCTGTAATACTTTCGTTACTACATTCTTTGCCTGTTAATGTATAATTTCTTATGCTGTCCATATGCTTTAGTAAATATATTAAACATACATGACTAGCAGTTGTATTTGTTCGTGCTGCAATACTTTTAAAGTTTTCAAACTTGTCTGTATTAGAAACAGTGTACTCTTCACCTTTAGTAAGCATAATGTGATGTTCTTCCATTTGCATGTTTTCTGCCCACGATATAAAGTCTTTTACTTTCATGTTAGTTTTAGTTCCTTAGTTATTGGTTAATTTTATAGCATTTCAAATAATAATTGTTTATTTTTACCTAATAGCACAACTGCTATCTCGTCGTCTGTATCATTTTCTTTTAATACCACAATTGAATCGTCTGCCATAGAGACTTCTGAATATTTGTATAAGTAATAATCTTTTGTATGAGTAACAAATTCTTCATTTTTCATAGATTTTACCATTTTATACGTAATATCTTTTGTAGCTTTTTTAAATTGTTTCATTGTCATTATTTATTCCTTATTTGTTCTTTTTAATAGTCATATGCATATTAAATGCTCTACTATAAAAATAGTTTTCAAAATATTCATTCATTTTTTTTAAACTTATTTTTTTTTCTATCATCTGATATTTAAGTTCATTGTCAAGTGCATTGTCAAGCTCTTCAAATAAATCATTCATTATTTCATCGTCAATGTATTCTTCTTGTGTCATACTCATATTATTATCCTTTTTGTTCTTTTAATAATTTAGAAGTTGTATGTTTTGCCATACGTTTTAGTGTACCACTATCTGTTTGTGTTCTTACAATATCGTCTAGACCTTCTAAACATATTTTTATCTTTTCCCACAATACTTTATTTTCTATTTCTAATCCTTTTAATCTTCCAGTTGTTTCAGACATTTTGGACATATTTCTTTCTCCTTTCCGTAAGCAGGGAAATCTTTGTAGTAATTATAATAATTGTCACCTGATGCGCTTGTATTAAATGCTTTTTCCCAACAGCAATTACAAGACACACATTTTTTTATTAAATCGTCAATTTTATCATATAATTTATTTTTTTCTCTTTTTTTCATAGGCTTTTTGCCTAGTTTTTTTTCTGGACTATACATTATATCATATAATATACTCATAAATCTCCATTTATTTTAATAGGGGGCTAACGCCAACCAACCCCCTATTGATTTGCTAAACTATTTCCTTCAACAATAAAAATATAACACTAAGTCTCCTTTTATTGTTTATTAGTGATTAGTTTATCTTGGTTATTCTCCCAAGTTATTTTTACACCAGTCTTCAAATCTTTGTGTAACATACACAGGTTTTTGATTGCGTGTAAATATTAATACAGGTTGTCTACTTTTAGGAGCATTCTTTTCAGTTTGCTCTAAAGACTTCCATATATTAAGTTTTTCTTGATTTTTACATTCAAACGAAAAAGGTATTTTCTTTTGTGCTGCAGGGGAAAGAACTATATCTTCACCTGTCATGCCCATAGTTTGAGATTTAATGTCATCATCTTCTAGTGTTTTATATATTTTACGTAAAGCATCTCTTACAAAGTTTTGTAATCGTCTGCCTTTTGCTTTTGAACTTCTTGCACTCATACTATCCACCTTTTTTTTATTCCTAAAATTAAACTTGTTTCTAATTTTCCAAATCGAATTGTAAACGAAATAAAATTTTCATAAAATCCTAATCGGAAACCTAATATATTAAATAATTTTATAATTATAGCTCTATAATTATCTTTTATATTTTTATTAAATTTAATCTTGGCTAAAGGTAATCCGAATATTTTTATTTCTTTTGTGTGTATCATTTGATAATTTCCTTGATTTAAAATTTATAGTATTTATTATTCCATCATCATCTATTTTTACTGTCGTATCTATACCATCTATAGTATAAATCTTATTGTTTTTAACTACAATTTTTACATAACCCATGTTATTCCTTTATAACTTTATAAGGCTTGACGGTTCTAGAATAAGCCAAGCCTTATTTATTATGATAATTAAGTACGTTTTGTAAACGTAAATGTTTTCCAGTCAAAATTAGTAATAATTTCAAAGTTTGATTCATCTCTAGATGCAACTGCAGTAATTTTACGCTTGTTGCTTTCAGAGTTACCTTCAAATCCAATAATTTTGTCAGCTTTTTGCTCAATAGCACTATTACCTTTGGCACTATGAACAGTAAGCCGCCTTCCTTCTGATAATGAATTAGAAGCACCTTTCGATATGTGTGAGACAGCTAGAATAATTATTTCTTCTTTCATAGCTAAGTCTTTTAATTGATTTATAACGTATTCTTGACGTTGATAATCATCTTTAGTTGCATATCTTGCAGGTACTCTGTCAATTGTGTCAATTACCAATATTTTTGGCTCATGTTCAGCAATTAGTTCAGAATATTCAGTTACATCAGGGGAACTAGTTAACATTTTAATATGATTAATGCATTTTGTTCCTGCACTAATTATTTTTTGATCTTTATTGATCCATGCTGTATTGATTTCTTCTTTTGTTTTTTGTAATCCAATCTGAAAGAATCTTCGTATCATTGTAATATCGTCTACTTCTAACGACAAGAACAATGTTTTAATCTGAGTTAATTGAGTAATTACATATTGCCAGAAAGCTGTTTTACCTAATTTAGTATCTCCAATTAATACAGCTAATTCACCACCTTTAAAAGTGTAATCATTAGGCATAAAATTAAATATATTCTTTAGGTTGAACGACTTATCTGAGAAATCAGTGCCAACATAAGTTAATAGTTTTTGAGTCATGTCATCTGCACTAAGAACTTCTGTTTCTTCATCTAAATTTTTGTATTTAAATAATACACATTTAGAATCACAATATTCTTTTAGTACTTCATCTCCACAACCATATTTATAGCCACCTGCTTTATATGCATTGGCCACTAAACGACTAACTTCGTCAGCAGGTAAAGGATTATCCATTAGTTTAAAATATGTTTTAGCTAACGAATCGCAAGCCTGTTTATTAAATCCATATTTAGAAATCCATATACTAACAAGACGTAAAAAGTTTTTATGTCTCATTCCTGCTATTTCACCTTCATTATATAAATGTTGTGCACACGTTATATATCGAGATGTTTGACCTTTAGCTTTTTCAAATACTTTATGATGTTCTGTTGTATTTTTACGACTAATATCCATTACATCAAGCCCTTTAACGTATCCATTGTTGGTTAGTATAAAAGGAAGATGTTGATAGTCTTCACGAACAGTTTTAGCAGTATTTTTAATTTGTTCATATGACCATTCTTTAAGTTCTGTATGACTAATAGGTATTTTATAGCATTGTGTTTTCTTATTAAAAGAATAACCTGCACGAATTAAACGTCTAGGATCATAAATTAAATCTATGAATCTACCGTAATCTCTTGCTAAGGTTGCTTTCACTTGTTTTGCTATATCAAGACCTTTTTTGAACCCATAAATATTAGGAGTATGGATATGAAAACCTCTACCTGAAAACCACAATTGTAAGTAATCTTCAGGTATTGATTTTGCTTTCATTAATCTAACAAGGGCTAACACATCGAGACGAGTTTTGTCTCCAGAGTTTTCTCCTGCTAAATCAATATCCAATACAATTTTGTCTATTGACTGAACACCTTTGTAGTCTGAAACAGTATTTGTTTTTATTACATAATCAACAATATCAGGAGAGTAAAGAAACATACTTCTATATATTTCTTTTCCTAAATTGCCTTGAATTACTTTAGGAAAATCAGATAGTTTGCATATTTGCATCCTATTTGATATGTCTCCTACAGCGTATTCTATATACCAGTTTCCAGTTTCCATGATGTATATGTTTTCCCATTGTTAATTGGTTGAATGGTTTTTAAATCTATATCATCTATTCTAGTTGAAGATTTAAAATGTCTCCATGTTCTTGAATAACTACTGGGTGTAGCGATACGATCCCAGTAGTCTTTTCCATATTGAACAAGGTCAGATTCAAGCTCAAACGAATGTACTATGTAGTTCTTTGAATCTATTCTATTTTTTAACCATTTTTTTAATATAAACTCAAGTTCTACTTTACGCATTACTTAAGTCCAAACCTTTAAAAACAGGTGGTTCTTCTTTCGTTGCTGTGTCCATTTCAATAGAGGCATCATTTGATTTGTAATTGTATACATATCCATCATTAACTGATGTCATAAATGCTTCTTTATGAGCAGCTTCTGGTGTTGCAACTGATTCAACAATATCCCATATTTCCCAATAAGGTTTACCTGTATTAGGATTAGTTTTTTGTGTTGGGTATGAAATAACTGAAAATTCTTTTCCAATTACTTCATCAAACCATGTATCAGGAATTGTCCAATCATCATTAATGTCAGCTGTGTTGACACCACATACTTTAAAGAACTTTTCTACTTTAAATGCAGAGCCCCAGCTCTTTTTATCTCTTTTAAAGTTTCCGTATATTTTTAATGTTTTGTCAAACTCTTGTCCATCATTGTACGATACTTGCAAAAATACATCGTTGCTATACTTTTGCCATTTTTCTTGATGATCATATTTTAACTCAACACTTTTTACTGTTCCAATGTTTCTAAATCCACCACCAGTTGTAGTTGATTTATTAGTTGTACCTAGTCTCATATTATTTTTTCTCCTTTCGTTTTTCTTTTATTTTAAGTTGTAACGCTATAATAGCAGCATCTGCTTCTTTTATTGTTGGATTTGTATGCATAAACGTTCTTGTATCTCCATAAACAGATGTTGAGTTGAATACAGGATCTCTACTAAGTCTATCTAATTTGATATTTTGTTCTACTGTTAGATGTCCTTTTGTTGGAGGTTTTCCAGTAAGCAATGTTTCAGGTCTAGAATGCACTTCTTCAATGTGAGCCTCTAAACTGTCTTCATCGTTATCTGGTGTAGGTAAATCCTCACCTCTATATAAATACAAACCTAATCCATGTAAACTAATTGCTTTAGCTAATGCACGTTGTATTGCTGTGTTAATTTGAAACGCATTTGGTGTAGGAATAGCTTTATTTAAGTGGTTTAATACAGGATGTATTTGAGATAGAACTACATTGTTTACAGTCACTGTTACTTCTACAAATGCATGTCCAGTCATTGGATCTAGCATATATGGTAACGTATATGTTCCTCCATCTTTTATTAGTTCAAACTTTTTAACTTGCCATTCTGCATCAGGTGCTACTTTTTTTAGAGCTTGTACTGCATGTGCCCAAGATAAATAAGTAAATTTACCTTTCTTTTCTGTGTAATCACTTACGTCAATGCTATTTAATTTATCAAACGTTGATTTTTCCATTGTTTTCCTTGTTTATTTTATTAATAATAACTGGGCAAAAATTTACCCAGTTATAGTATGTATTTTAAGTTAATTGAAACGCATTTGGTGTTTTGCAACTTTATTTTGTGCTGAGTGTTTTACAACTCTATTTGCGTAATCAAATGCTCTAGTTTTGTATGTAAAGCCTTGACCAAATTGATTGTATTTAACCCAATCTTTTGGAGTTGTTTCATGGTCATAATATTCTGTGATAGCATTATATGCATCCCATAATGTTTTGCCTTGATTACCTTTGCCATTTTTAAATAAAGAATGTAATTTATTCCAAACTGGTAATGCTGTATTTCTAGTATGTATACCTAGTTCAGCTTTACTAATTTTTTCTCTATTTTCTTTAATTAAAAATGGAATAACAGCTTCAAAATAAACTCCTGCTTGTTTCTCATTAAAAGATTGTTCTTTAAAACGATTCATTGTATCAATTGCTTGTTTAAAGTTATCATTGCTGTTTACAATGTTGTCTTTTAATTGTTTAACTTTATCTTTAATGCTAGCAGTATGTTTAATTTGATAATTAAATGTACCTGTATTATTTAACGCAAAGTTAAGTGTATTATTGCACACTATTCGTATTCCTGTATCTCTAAAGCAGTTACCTGCTGAGCCATCATGGCTAGTATACATAAATACATATCGTTGAATTCCATCATCACCAACTAAATATTTTTCAGGTGATTTTGCTAGAATCCATACCATTTTACCACCTAGAATACTGCCTGCAGTTTCTAATTTAAAACCCATATCTAGCATAGGTTCAAAAGGTTGAAACGCTTCTTTATTCTGTAAAATAGTATATCGTTTACTAACGTTTCCTAGTACAGCTTCAGTGTCATCTCTAGTTGTTACGTAATGTCCTGTTGGTGTTGCCTCTGCATTATTTTTATAGTAGTATGTTTGTTTTTTATAAACGTTCCAGTTTAAACCAGACAGTTCTAATGCTTCATTAATTGTAGGTGGACTTTGTAATGGTGTTCCTTTACCATGCCAAGGCGTATTTCCTACGTACATCATTGTATCTATATTATGTGCCATTTAATCCTCCACGATTATTATTGGTTGTCTATTTTTTGAGATATTGCTATTTCTTCTCTCAGTTCTGCTGCTAGTACTTTTATTTTGTCTAAAGGTATTTGTTTAAACGTTTTTATTTCGTTTTCTAATACCTCTAGTATATCCATTAGTAATTTAAAGTTATACATTTGAGTTCCTTTTCATGTTTATCCATAAGATTAGCATTATAAATCCTACTAGACTGATTAGTAATAATATTAATGATCCACTAATAAATAGTAAAGTTGCTACCCATTCAGGTATTGACATAATAAACATCACTTCATAATCTCCTTTTTAATTCCTTCTGATATTTTATCAGCTTTCCATTTTTCAAGTTCTTCATATGTAGGCATCTTTAATAGTTTCCATATTTTATCTAATTGTTCACAACTTGCTTGAGATAATTTATCTCTATCATTTGTTTCGATAATAGTTAAATGATTAATTAAAGATTGTACTCGTTGACTTGCTATGTTTAAAGTAGGTTCTTTACTCATTATTTCCCTCTTCTATTAATTGAATGTTATATAAGTTAGCTACTTTTTTTAATAATATTTCTGTATAATATCTTTTGTCTGAAGTCATTTCTTCAACATTGTCCCACAAATACTCTATAGCATCTATACAATCTTTTTTTGTTACTTTATTTAACATATTGTTTTCCTTTAAGTTAGTTATACTGTATTCGATAAAAGCCTGACGTTTTAAATCAAGCTTTTACCGTTTTCGTTACTCCAATACACACGTTCTGTTCAGTTTCAATGCATATATGTGCTGGTTGTTAACATTCTATTATTTCACAAAAGAAACTTTTATTTGAATTGTCAATTTTTAATCTAACATTGTTAGCAATTTCTTTTGTTGGGTATTCACCAATTAATCGTAAGTTAAAAGCAGGTATCATTTCAGTTAATAAACTTTTATCTTGTTTCAAATCAGATAATCTTAACACTTGTTCTTTGTATGTTCCTTTATGAGTATCTTTATTTAGTGAGTTATAAACTGATGAGTTTACTTCTTCCCACCACACACGATAACTATCTCGTTTCCATACAAATGATTGTTTATTTAGTTTTTGATGCTGTATTACTTTGTACGTCATTTTTATTCCTTTCAATTTTAGTAATAGTTACTTCTGTTACTCCAAAATCATTCATATTTTGTAATATTTTAGATAGTTGAGCAGCTGATTGATTTTTTATGTCTTTAATAGTGGCTCCGTCTACCATTATGTTTAGATCATATCTACCTGTATTGCTAATTTGATCACCTACATATCTAGTTACACTGCCACTTATTCTAATTATGCTGCTAAGGCCAACTGCTAAGTATCCTAATGTTTTACTAATTTGACCAAATATAAACATTTTATTCATTGTATTCTCCTGTCAATTTGATTTTCGATATAACAATCAATCTTGTTGTTTATTTCGTCTAAAGTTATAATTGATTGCTCTCGTTTTCTAATATTGTGTTTCATTATTTGTCCTGCCTCGTGTTCTGTAAAACATTCAGGACAATATAACACATCTTTTGTTATTGAATTTCCATATGAGTCACTTAAGCCACCATAAATAGAATTGTCTTTGTACGTTATTTCTTGATGTTCAAGAAGTGCGTTTGGATGATGTTTGCATTGCATAGATACTCCTTTATTTCTAATTGCAAAGATAGAGGAAGCAATTGCCTCCCCTATCTGCACATCAGTATAGGGAGCTACACTGTTAAATAAACTTTAGAAAGTCTCCAAGTCGAACCCAGTAACTTCTATTAAGATAGTTCATTTGATTCGCATATTCGTTTAGTTGTTTCATCAGGGATTGATTCAACTTATGTATGCGTTTCTCTTTACTTACTAAAGATTTATTTAGATTGTACATAGTACTAAGTTCAGATTCAAGCTTTAGTAATATGTCTTCTTGTTCAAACTTGCTTGTTTGTTTAGTATTTACTGATATATTCATAGATAACTCTTAGTTAGTTTAATTAATAAATGTGTGGATGTCAATTAATTTTTAAAATCCTTTAAAAGTGGTAAAAAATAGTATTTTACCCCCTTTCAAATACTTAAGATAATCTTTGAGTTCTTTGTACTCTCTCTTAATGTTATCATAAGCATCTTTGTACTGTTTTAAGGTATAAGGTCTAACATTAGATTGCTTA
>TARA_R110002033_G_scaffold20275_1_pt1 | contig 25898 bp, 21 predicted proteins | sample TARA_R110002033 | Tara Oceans TARA_R110002033 (sample SAMEA4397051) | marine metagenome | biome: Polar Biome; feature: [SRF] surface water layer (ENVO:00010504); material: water (ENVO:00002006), including particulate matter (ENVO:01000060) such as... | depth 5 m
TTATTGTTTTAGTCTCACTGTTGCCGCCACTAAGCAGAGCTTAGCAGTAGCCGGGGCTTTCCACTGTATCTTTTTAAAACGTCATAGCGAGGAGTGAGCAACGTAGCTATCTCTCAATCTATAGTTCTACACTAAATTCTTGCTCCCAAGTTTTAAAAAGGATGCCGTTACAATCCCCCGCTAGCGCCCAAATGAATAATCGCTAGTGCTCGTTTGTAACGAATACCGTTATGAGTGAGCCACAAGAGTAAGAAGAAAATAAACGAAAGCCACCACAGAAATGTTGTGGTTTTTTTATGCGTATGCTTTTTTGGCTTTAAAGTTTGGCTACCGCTAAGCTCCGCTTAGTGGAGTCAAGAGTAAACAAAAACTCAACCCAAAAACCCAGTACCATCAATCTCTAAAACCGTATGGTCATCCTGAAAATTTCTAGCACTGGAATATTTCCAATAGGTTGGCTTCGTTACCAAGCCACTTTCTACAGGATTATTATGAATGTAATCTGTTTTTTGTTTTATTACTGTTTCACTCCATAATCCAATAGGCTGGTTATGGTGTTGCCAAAATTGATATTTTGAACTGTTACTTTTCTTTTTTGCAGCACGTTCAAAAAACCACAACAAATATTCTTTTCTACTTTCTTGCTCATTAGTTTCAATGGCTTCAATCAGTTTCTTTGCAGTAAAACTTTTAAAATCCCTTAACAATCCATCAGGTCCATCATTAGTTGATCTGAAAATTAAATGCAGATGACTTGGCATAAAACAATACGCATATAATTCCATACCTTTCTTTGCTCTGCAATAGTTTATACAGGGCAAACGCATTAAACTCAACATTCCTGTTTTTAGCCACGAATTACACTAATTAGCACAAGTAAATGAGCTTAGCTCATTTTAAATTCGTGAAACGATTATCAAGAAATGATCGCACGAATATAAAAATCTAAAGATTTTTAAAAAATTAATGTAATTCGTGGCTTAATATTTTTAATGCGTTTGCCCTAAATAGTTTATACTTTCTACTAAAATATCAAAATAAATTTGCCTTGTAAACACATCTAACCAATTTACGGTAGCAAAAGACACAAAGTACAACCCTGACTTATTATGAAATTTATAATTTCTACTCATTAGTCTAAAATACAAAAAGCTTTCACATCCATAACATCGCGGTTTGTAAAGCTTCTATTTTCTTACTTTGCCGCCACTAAGCAGAGCTTAGCGGGAGCGACGAGATTTATATAATAAGATTCTACCTAAGTTTATTTTAAACAAAGATGAAATTATTTATAAAATCAAGCCGCCGGATTAGGGATTGCATTATGCACTGCGTCAATCTGTTCTAAAATTTCATCACTTAAAGTAACATCAATGCTTTCAATATTGTCTTTAAGCTGTTTTAAATTGGTAGCACCTACTATGGTACTGGTTACAAATGGTCGCTGGTTTACAAACGCCAATGCCATTTGCGCTGAATTCATGTTGTTGTCTTCCGCTATTTTTAAATAGCGTTTTGCTGCTTCGGTAGCTTGTTCGCTACTGTATCTTGAAAACCTCGGGAATAATTTAAGTCGTGCATTGTCTGCGGCTTTACCTTTTATGTATTTCCCAGAAAGCACACCAAATGCCATTGGCGAATAGGCTAATAAACCAACATTTTCTCTTAGTGCAACTTCAGCTAAATCGGTTTCAAAGGTTCTGGTTAACATCGAGTATGCATTCTGAATAGTTGCAACTCTAGGTAAGTTGTGGTTTTTAGACTCGTCTAAATAACGCATAGTGCCCCATGAGTTTTCATTTGAAATACCAATGTTTCTAATTTTCCCTGCTTTGATGGCGTTGTCTAAACTGTGAAGCACTTCATTAAAATTATCTTTCCAGCTTTCATCAAGCTTGTAGTCTCTTACTCCAAAACGGTTTGTATCACGCTCTGGCCAGTGCAACTGATATAAATCAATATAATCTGTTTGTAACCTTCCCAACTCTAAATTAATAGCTTCTTTTATAGCATTTGGGCTAAAACCTGTTGTTCTGATATGTGCTGTGTAATCACCAGGTCCTGCTATTTTAGACGCTATAACAACTTTGTCTCTGTTCCCTGTTTTCTTTAACCAAGTACCAATAATCTTACTTGTTCTTCCGCTCATTTCAGCAGTTGCGGGAACTGGGTATAATTCGGCAGTATCAATAAAATTTATGCCTTGGTCTAGTGCATAATCAAGTTGCTCGTGGCCTTCTGCTTCGCTGTTTTGGTTTCCCCACGTCATGGAACCTAAACATATTTTACTGACTTTTATATTGGTATTTGGGAGTGTTGTGTATTTCATTAATTTATTTATTCATTTCCGCGAAGGCGGTAATCTTTTTAATTGGAATTTAATATTTAATTATGAATCCCTGCCTACGCAGGAATGACAAACTATTTTTTTAAGGAAGTGTAAAGATAAAAAACCTATGAGCGCTTTTTTAACTGAAAAGCTTAAATCTGTGTTAGAACCAATAAAAAAAAACCTCTAAAAGCTATTACTGCTTTTAGAGGGTTTTTATGCGTTAGGGATTGCAGTGGAAATCCTTTTTGGGCTTATCTATAAATTTGGTTTTAAAATGTTTTATAGTATATAGAAATCACTTGATGAGATACTGAAACAAGTTCAGCATAAAAAGATTGTAACGGAAAGCCCTCCCGATAGCTATCGGGATTGTGGTAACGCCCAAATACTTTTACTTATGCTACTCGTTTAACAACTTGGATAACTCATCTAGTTTTGGTGTTAAAATAACTTCTATACGTCTGTTTTTAGCTCTCCCTTCAGGCGTATCGTTTGTAGCAATCGGTGCAAATTCACCACGACCTGCTGCTGTTAAATTTTCTGCATTTATAGCGTTATTTTCTCTTAAAATATTTACTATGGCCGTAGCGCGTTTTGTTGACAAATCCCAGTTACCACTTAGGTTTCCACTACCTGCATAGGGTGCATTATCGGTATGCCCTTCAATTAAAACGGCAATATCTGGATTGTTACCAAGTACCGAACCTAATTGCTGAACGGCTCGTCGGCCTTCGCTGCCCACTGCCCAACTTCCTGAGTTGAATAACAACTTGTTTTCCATGGATACATAAACTTTTCCATCGCGCTGCTCTACGGTTAATCCTTTGCCTTCAAAATCGGTAAGTGCTTTTGAAATCGCATTTTTTAAGGCTCTCATTGCTGCGTCTTTTGATGCGATAACATTCTCTAATTCCGCTACACGATTTGAACGGTCTTCCAATTCTTTTTTAAGCTTTTCCAAACGTGCATTTTCTGCTGCTAATGCTTGTTCCTTGGCTTCCAATTGCGCTAACAATTCTCTGTTTTTTTGAGAATTGGCTGCTATTGCTGCTGAACTGTTTTTCTCTAATGCATCATAGGATGACTTTAAATTATCGTAATTCGCTTTTATAACGCTGTAATCTGCTTGTAATTTATCGCGTTCCGCAACAGCTTCATCATAAGCCGATTGCAGTTGTTTTAATTCGTTTTCTGCTGCGTTTTTAGCTTTTGAAAGCAAATCGTTTTCATCAGAAAGTTTTCTGTTTTCTTGTTTTAAGTTGGCATACTTTCCTTCGAGTTCTTTATAAACTTTTGGAGATACGCATGAGCTAAATAAAAAGATAGCTACTAATAAAAGTGACGTGTTTTTAATCATGTTAGGTTTGGTTTTATTGAAACTTAATTTTCTATTTCTAATAATATCGGACAGTGATCGCTGTGTACCGCTTCCGTGAGTATAACGGCTCTTTTTATGTTTTCTTGTAAAGGATTTGAAACCATGGCATAATCCAATCGCCATCCTTTGTTGTTTGCCCGTGCATTGGCACGGTAACTCCACCAGCTATATTGCTGTTTTTCAGGATTTAAGTGTCGGAATGAATCTATAAATCCGTTATCGATAAAATCTCCAATCCATTCGCGTTCAACAGGCAAAAAACCTGAAACGCCTTTCATTTTTGGGTTATGAATATCTATTTCTTCATGGCAAATATTATAATCACCACAAATAACTAGGTTTGGAATCGCCTTTTTTAGATCATCAATATAGCCTTGAAATAGATCCATATATTCCAATTTATGATTTAAACGTAAATCATTAGTTCCTGAAGGTAAATACAAACTCATTACTGAAACGCCATCCCCGCCTGCGGAACGGGCAGGAAAATCAGCACGAATATTACGCCCTTCAAAATCCATTGATTCTATTCCTGTACCGTATTCTACATGTTTAGGTTCTGCTTTGCTCAAAATGGCTACCCCGCTATACCCTTTTTTTTGTGCGCTAAACCAGTAACTATACTTATAGCCTGCTTCCTCAAACAAGCTTAAATCTAATTGCTCTTTCATGGCTTTAATTTCTTGCAAACAAACCACATCTGGGTTTGCAGCTTTTAACCAATCTATAAAACCTTTGTTTAGTGCTGCACGAATACCGTTTACATTATAGGATATAATTTTCATAATTCTAAGTTAAATTAGAAAGATCCTGACCTTCGTCAGGATTGATTTTGTTTCGCAATGGGAAACAAAATCAAATTTCAGCTAAAATAAATAATACATTACTTTTACACTACTGTTTTTTGTCACATTATATAAATGATGTTAACAAAATATTTCGTGCTATTAACAGTTTAAGTATTTAATGAAGTACATCATCACTTTTATAGTTTTCACAATTGGTTTCTACGGATTTGGGCAAGATTCGTCTTCCAACTATCGAACTATAAAAGTTGCAGTAAAAGATTCTATTCAAATTGATAGTGTAAGCATCAACTCCAGTTGGTTTTCAATTAAGAAAAACGACCATACTATTATTGATTCTACTTTCTATACCGTTGATTTTGGCAAAGCCATTTTAACCTTCAAAAAGCCCATTGAAACAGATTCTGTTATTATTGATTATTTGAAATTCCCTGAGTTTTTAACTAAAACATACAAACAACTTGATGAAAGTATTATAGTAGAAAATAATGCGAATGCTTCAAAACTATACCAGCTTTCTCAACCCAATACCAATAAAACATTTATTCCTTTTGATGGTTTAACTACTTCGGGCGGTATTTCGCGCGGGGTTACTGTTGGGAATAATCAAAACTCAGTTTTAAATAGTGAACTCGATTTACAAATTACAGGAAAGCTGAACGATAAAGTATCTTTACGTGCTTCTATTCAGGATGCCAATATTCCGTTGCAAGAAAGCGGGTATTCACAACGTTTGGATGAATTCGATCAGGTTTTTATAGAACTTTTTAGTGATAATTGGAACATTCGTGCAGGTGATATCGACTTGCAAAATAACAACTCCTATTTTGCTCAATTTTCTAAACGTGTACAAGGTTTGTTTGTTAATGTAAACTTAGGAGAAGAAGACACCAAAACGAATCTATTTGCTGCAGGCGCTCTGGTTCGTGGGCAGTTTACAACCAGTAATTTTACTGCACAGGAAGGCAATCAAGGACCTTATAAATTACAGGGCCCTAATGACGAATTGTTTGTTTTAATTGTTTCTGGTAGTGAAACGGTTTACGTAAACGGCGTTGTTGTTGAACGTGGCGAAGACAAAGATTATATTATTGATTATAACGCTGGCGAGATTATTTTTAATTCTACTTATCCTATAACTTCTGAGATGCGAATTACTGTTGATTATCAATTTAGCGAACGTAATTATTCACGTTTAGTGGCTTATGGAGGCACTCGTATTGAAAGTGAAAAATTGAGTATCGGTGTTTCTGTTTATTCCGAGAGTGATGCTAAAAACCAACCTTTACAGCAAAATTTGTCCGAAGAACAAGTACAGATTTTAGCTGATGCTGGCGATGACAGAACACAAATGGTAGCGCCTTCAGAAGTTCAGGAAGCTTTAAATGAAAATAGAATTCTTTACAAAAAAGAACTAATTGGTGGAGTTGAAGCTTTTGTGTTTTCAAACAATCCAGATGATGAATTGTTTCGTGTTACCTTCTCAAGGGTAGGCACAAATCTGGGTGATTATAATTTAAGTAGTATTAATGCTATCAACAATATTTATGAATTTGTGGGCGTCAACCAAGGAAACTATGCGCCCATTATTCAATTGGTTGCTCCTGTAAAACTTCAAATTGCAGTGGTTAACGGAAGTTATAATCCTACTGAAAAAACACAAATTAATTTTGAAGCTGCAGCCAGTAAAAATGATTTGAACCTTTTTTCTAATTTAGATGATAATGACAATAATGGTTTTGCAGGAAAATTAAATTTTAAACAAAATATTGTAAAAACGGATAGTCTTTGGAATATCAATGCTTTTTTTGATAGCGATTATATTAGTGGCGATTACAGAAATATTGAGGGTTTATATAATCCGGAATTTAATCGGGATTGGAATTTAGATTTGAATAATTTAAATGGTATTGGAAATAATTTGGGTAATCAATTACTTTTCAATTCTGGTTTTCAAGTGTTTCATCCTAAAAAGGGAACTTTTAACTATCAATTTGAACATTTAAATTTTTCCGATGGATTTAATGGCAACAGGCATATTGCAAATACAAATCTTATATTAAATAAGCTTAGAATTGTATCGTATTCTAGTTTTTTAAATGCAAATTCAACTAGCAATACCTCTACTTTTTTAAGATCTTACAATACCATTGCCTATAGCATGCAAAACAGTTGGTTGGGAACTAGATTAGCTATTGAAGATAATGAACAACGCGAAACAGCAACACAAATACTAACTCCTTTAAGTCAGAAATTTAAATCTTATGAAGTGTTTGTCGGTGTTGGAGATAGCACTAAGGTATTTGCTGAAATTGGTTATAAAAACAGGGTAAACGATAGTATTAGAAATAATGAATTGCAAAAAGTAAACACTTCAAACACCTTTTATTTAGATGCTAAACTGGTTCAAAATAAAAACACCAATCTATCTATTTATGCCAATTATAGAACATTGAATTATGAAGATGACACTATTGAAGATGAGCGTTCTATAAATTCTAGAATTCAGTATAATCAGAAGCTTTTTAATCAAATTGTACAATGGAATACGGTTTTTGAAACTAACTCAGGGACTTTACCGCAACAGGATTTTACTTATGTTGAAGTGGAACCCGGACAAGGTACTTACACTTGGATAGATTATAATGAAAACGGAATTCAGGAATTGGAAGAGTTTGAAATAGCACAATTTCAAGATGAAGGCAAATATATTCGGGTACTTTTACCTAACCGTGTGTTTTTAAAAACGCACCAAAATAGGTTGAGTCAAACCTTAACCTTAAACCCCACGCAATGGTCTGGAAGCGAAAAAAACACACAAAAATTTTGGTCTCATTTTTATAATCAAACTTCCTATTTAATCGACAGAAAAATTGAAAGAGATAACAACGATTTTAACTTAAACCCTTTTGATAGCAATGCCGAAAACCAATTAGGCTTGCAATTAAATTTTAGAAATGTACTGTTTTTTAACCGTGGAAAACAAGATTACACCACCTCCTATACTTATTTATCTAACATCTCTAGAAACACACTATCTATTGGTTTTATTGAAAACAGTTTACAAAGTCATCAGCTTAATTTTAATCATAAAATTGCTGAAAATTGGCTAATAAATTTGCTTTCTGCTTTTGATAATAATGAAAGTATTAGCGAAAATTTTGCAAGCAGAAATTTCAACTTTGATGAAACGCGTTTAAATCCAAAATTATCCTATCTATTTAATGATAATTCACGTTTTGACGTGTTTTATCAGTATGCTAGTAAAGCCAATACTATTGGTGCTTTGGAATCTTTAAAACAACAAAAGTACGGTACTTCTTTTACGCTTACCAACCAAGAAAAAGGAGCTATTAATGGAGAATTCAATTTTTTCTCAAATACATTTAATGGGAATGCAAATACACCTGTTTCCTATCAAATGCTTGAAGGATTGCAACCCGGAAAAAACTTTACTTGGAGTTTATTGGCACAAAAAAAACTAACAAATTTCCTAGATTTAAACCTAAGTTATTTTGGTAGAAAAACCGAAACCAGTAAAACCATTCATACAGGTTCGATTCAATTAAAAGCGTATTTTTAAAAACCAGAATTATCAATTTTATTCAAGATTGGAATAATTGATTTTACTGCTTCAATATAAAATTTTGGTTGTATGTTTTCGAAGTCATCAGTAGGCTCATGATAATCCTCATGGTCTTCAACCCCAAAATACAAAAAGGGAATTCCTTTTTTGTAAAAGTTGGCATGGTCTGAAGAATACGTCCAATTTTCTAAACCATCATATCCGTCATGTCCAGCTATAATTTTTAGATTACAAGACTGCTCAATATTTGAAATTATATATTTAAGTGATTTGTTATCACTTGTGCCAGCAACGAATAACTCATTCTTATCACTTCTACTTATCATATCTAAATTAACATTAAGTTTAATGTTTTTTATATTTACTGGTGGATTTTTTACGAAATATTTGGATCCTTGAAGTCCGAGTTCCTCGCCGTCAAATGCAGCCAATATTATAGAATGCTTGGGTGGGTGCTTTTTAAAATATTCAGCAAAAGCAAATAATGCTGATAACCCTGAAGCATTATCATCGGCTCCATTATATATTTCTCCATTTTTGATACCTTCATGGTCATAATGTGCACTTATAACAATATACTTATTAGGAAATGTGTCTCCTTCAATAAAGCCAATCACATTTGTTCCGGCATATTCCTTTCCCTGGTATATAAATGAAAAAGGTTGCTGATGCGTTTTATTAATTTTTAAAACGCCTAGTTTATAGAATTCGTTAATTATATATTTCCTAGCACGTTCAGCACCTTTTGTTCCTGTGCGTCTTCCTTCATATAAATCGGAGGATAATATTTTTATATGCCCCAATAATTCAGTTTCATTAAAAAAACATGATTTATTAACTGAAATTATTTGTCCACTTAGATAAAAAAAAGAAAAAGAAAAGAGAAATGTATAGATTAATTTAATATTCATTCAAAGTTTTAATATTTAAATCTAAACAAAAAATTCTATATATTAGCTTTCATTAATTCCCTATTCATTCGGGCAATATTATCCAAAGAAATTTCTTTAGGACATTCCACTTCACAAGCACCTGTATTAGTACAGTTTCCAAAACCTTCTAAATCCATTTGAGCCACCATATTCTTTACTCTATCGGCAGCTTCTATTTGGCCTTGTGGTAATAAGGCATATTGCGATACTTTAGCACCTACAAATAACATGGCAGATGAATTTTTACAAGTTGCTACACAGGCACCACAACCAATACAAGTTGCAGCGTCCATGGCTTCATCGGCAGCATGTTTTGAAATTGGAATTGAGTTGGCATCTTGAGTATTACCAGATGTATTAACCGATATAAATCCACCTGCTTGTTGTATTCTATCAAAGGCACTTCTATCTACAATTAAATCTTTTATTACAGGAAACGCTGTTGCACGCCAAGGTTCTATATAAATAGTATCGCCATCACTAAAACTTCTCATGTGCAATTGGCAAACCGTTATAGCTCTATCTGGCCCATGTGCACGACCATTTATATGCATTGAGCACATACCACAGATGCCTTCACGACAATCGTGATCAAAAGCTATAGGCTCTTCATTTTTATCTATCAAATCTTGATTTAATACATCAAGCATTTCTAAAAAAGACATATCTGGCGAGACATCATCAAGCTTATAATCTACAATTTTTCCTTTATCGTTAGCGCTTTTTTGACGCCATATTTTGAGTGTTAGATTCATAACTTTTAATTAAATTCTAAACAATTAGTTTCTATATAATCAGCATTAAACTTTTCTTTGAAATAAAATTCTTTTGCTTTATTTGATGCTCTAGTTATTCTGCTATTTCTAAAATTCATTATTACAAAGAAATTCATATCAATCATAATAGGGTAAGCTTTTATGTAATAAGGAATAGTAACATCAAATTTTTCTATAGCTTCATTTCTTTGTCTTTTTCTTCGGCTTGCATTATTAACATCTTTAGCTTCTATAAAATAAAAGTTGTCTCCAAATACTGAAACCCAATCACACTTTTTAAGGTCATTTTGAGTCATTAAACAATTATCATTTTGATAAAAATCAACATTGCAATCAGAATTATTAATTATATTTAGATTCCATTTTTCATTTTCATAGACAAAATATGGCTCATTACTGGCATCATCATCATAAATATAATATTCTCCTTTGACTAAAGGATAGTGGCATTTTGTGTTTAAGAAGTCAACTATCATTTTATATCTAAAAGCCTTTCAAATTCGTCATTCATTTCATCAGAAACGTCATCAATAATATTATCACTAATCAATCCTAATTTCTTATCAAAGATATCATACGCTTCTCCTTTTTTAAGTTCATAAACACTTAAATCTTCTGGATTGAGCCAAGCTTCTTTTTTTATAATTTTTTCAGTTTCTTTTTCATTTTGTTGCCCTCTTTTATGAGCAACTAGTAAATCATTAATGGCTGATAGAAAATATGGCGAATGTGTTGGAATTAAAAATGAATGTCCATTACTATTGAGATTTTCTACAAAAAATTGCATTAGTTTTTCTTGAGTACTGGGAAAAAGATTTATTTCAGGTTCTTCAACTATAAATGTTCTTTTTCGTTTTTCAATTTCACTATAATACTTGATAGCTAAAACGATAGGAATTGTTGATTGGTATCCACTGGCTCCTTGATGTAAATAATAAAAATCATTTTCATTGGATTTTTTTATTTTACTTAATCCATGATCATTTCTAAAAATCAAATTAAGAGGTTTAATATTAATGTCAGATTGATATCCTCTAACAATCTTATTGATTTTAGCTAATTCGTCTATTATTGAATCTGGCAATAATGAGTCTTTTCCAACAGATAAAGACTGAAAGCCTCTTTCCGCAGGAATAAACAAAGGATTGCTCATCACTTTTTTAACATTTAGTCGAAAAAAATTTTCATTAGGTGTCCATCCTAATAATTCAAAAAAATCATTTTCATCCTCTAATTCGTCTTTTTTTAAATTTTGAAGTTGATTTAATAACTCGGTAAATACTTTTGAAGTTGACTCTAACCTTGTATGGGTTTGAAAGAATTCTTTCTTGTAATCGTTTGGTGTTGCTAAAGTTTCAAACTCTACAATATGTTCTGTCTTAAATTCAAAAGTATATAAGTCATTCTTATATATTATCTCTGAATTCTCCTTTAAATAGCCATCAATTCCCCAATCTTTTAAACCATCTGAAAATTGTAGATTTTCAGTAAATTTATTTAGTTCCGTTTCTTTGTTAGTGAAATTAACTATGTAAGAAAAATATCTACAAACACTCAAAACCTTAGCGATAGTACTCTTGCCAGTAGCTTGTTCACCAATAAGTACAGTAATCTTCCCTAAATCCAAATCAACAGATTTAATGGGACCAAAGTTTTTTATGATTAGTTTTTCTTTCAATTAATTAACGCAACTTCTTATTTATAAGAACGTTCTTTTACTTCAATATTCTCGTACACCAATTCTTCTTTATGTAATACAGCATCTTTTGGTTCGCCTTTATATTCCCAAGCCGATACATATTGAAATTCTTTTCTACGCATGGCTTCACCCTCAGGAGTTTGGTATTCTTCCCTAAAGTGTCCGCCCGCAGATTCTTCTCTTTGCAAGGCATCTTTAGCAAATAACTCACCAAGTTCCAAGAAGTCTGCTACACGTCCTGCTTTTGCAAGCTCTTCATTATATTCGTCAGCCTTACCAGGTACTTTAACATCTTTCCAGAACTCTGCTCTTAATTCAGCGATTTCAGTAATGGCAGATTTTAAATCCTTTTCATTTCTTGCCATTCCGCATTTATTCCACATGATTTTTCCTAACTTCTTATGGAAATAATCCACTGAATGTGTTCCATTGTTATTGACTAACTTATCAATATCTGCTTTTACTAGTTTTTCAGCTTCGTCAAACGCTTTAGTTTCAGTTGAAATTGGCCCCGTTCTAATATCATCAGCTAAATAATCACCAATAGTATATGGCAATACAAAATAACCATCAGCCAATCCTTGCATCAAGGCAGAAGCTCCTAATCTGTTAGCTCCATGATCAGAAAAATTAGCTTCACCAATAGCATACAAACCGGGAACGGTAGTCATTAAATTATAATCTACCCAAATACCTCCCATAGTGTAATGCACTGCTGGGAAAATCATCATTGGTGTTTCGTAGGGGTTTTGATCTACGATTTTTTCGTACATCTGAAATAAGTTTCCATATTTCGCTTTTACAATCTCTTTACCTAACTTATCTACAACAGCTTTATCATTTTCATCCAGTCCCTTAACATGGGCTTGCTCTTTTCCGTAACGTTCTATTGCAGCAGCAAAGTCTAAATATACGGCTTCGCCTGTTTTGTTTACGCCGTAACCCGCATCACAACGTTCTTTGGCAGCTCTAGACGCTACGTCCCTTGGCACTAAATTACCGAAAGCAGGATAACGACGCTCTAAATAGTAATCTCTATTTTCTTCAGCAATTTGCGTTGGTTTTAATTTACCTTCTCTAATGGCCTTTACATCATCCATATTTTTTGGCACCCAAATACGTCCGTCATTTCTTAAAGATTCAGACATCAAAGTTAATTTAGACTGATGGTCTCCAGAAACTGGAATACAAGTGGGGTGGATTTGTGTATAACAAGGATTTGCAAAAAATGCACCTCGTTTATGGGCTTTCCAAGCAGCAGTAACATTACTTCCCATCGCATAAGTTGATAGATAAAAAGCATTACCATAACCTCCTGTTCCTAAAACAACCGCATGAGCTGAATGACGCTCAATCTCCCCGGTTACTAAATTACGGGCAATAATGCCTCTCGCCTTTCCGTCAACGATAACAACATCGAGCATTTCGTGGCGACTGTACATTTTGATTTTACCACGACCTATTTGACGATTCATGGCAGAATAAGCACCTAATAATAACTGTTGTCCTGTTTGTCCTTTAGCATAAAATGTTCTAGATACCAATACGCCACCAAACGAACGGTTATCTAATAATCCACCATAATCACGTGCAAAAGGAACACCTTGTGCTACACACTGATCTATGATGTTAGTGGACACCTCAGCTAAACGATGCACGTTGGATTCTCGTGAGCGGTAGTCACCTCCTTTTACAGTATCATAAAATAACCTGTATGTTGAATCGCCATCGCCCTGATAGTTCTTTGCTGCATTAATTCCACCTTGTGCTGCAATAGAATGCGCACGCCTGGGCGAATCTTGAAAGCAAAACGCCTTTACATTATATCCTAATTCTGCCAAAGTAGCTGCTGCAGAACCACCTGCTAAACCCGTGCCCACTATAATAATATCAATATTACGCTTATTAGCAGGGTTTACTAGGTTGATTTTATCTTTATATGTTGTCCATTTATCTTTAATTGGACCCTCAGGTACTTTTGAATCTAATGTTGCCATATCTATGATAATACGTATTTAAAATAATGGAAAAGCGCAATAATAATAAATCCTAAAGGGATGATAATTGCATACGCCTTTCCAAAAGTCTGCAATTTTGCTTTCCTAATAGTCGATGCTCCCATGGATTGAAAGGCAGAAGCAAACCCGTGCATCAAGTGCAGTGCCAAAAACACAAAGGCTATTACGTAAGCACCAACTCGTATTGGGTTGTGAAATTTTTCAACCAATTCTGGGTAGTACCTAAACCCACCATTATGTGTACCGCTCATATCGCCAACAATATATTTAGTGTTTATTTCTGGAATCCAAAAATCGATAAAATGGAGCCCAATAAAAGCTAAAATAGCAAGACCACTAAAAATCATATTTCTACTCATCCAAGTGGAATTTGCAGAACCATTATATTTTATATAAGAAATTTGTCTAGCTCTCCTATTTCTGATTTCCAATACAAATCCCATCACAAAATGAAATACAACACCAAAAATTAAAACAGGTTGCAATGCAAATTGAACCAAAAGGTTTGTGCCCATAAAGTGAGATAGCTCGTTAAAAACATCTTCACTAAAAACAGAAGTAATATTTACTGTTAAATGAATAATTAAGAAAAACATGAGAAAAAAAGCTGAAAGCGCCATGGCTACTTTTCTTCCAATTGAAGATTTAAAAAATCCGCTCATTATTTTATGATTAATTTATTGTTTTACAAATGTACGCTAGGATTGAGTTTCAGACAAATAACAAATGTCATGTTTTTACTATTTAGAATGATTTTTAATTACTTATCAACTACCATGTGACCCCCACCGGACTAAAACGGCTTTTAAGTGCTTTGATTTTGTTAAAAAACTAGTCCAATACTAGCTTTGTACTAATCTTGGCATTTTCTGAATGTATATTAACAAGGTAAACACCTTTTGCCATTCCTACGATGTTTATGGTTTTTGTTTTTGAAGAGTTAGATAAGTCGTATTCAGATATTTTTCTACCACTTAAATCGTAAATCACAGCTTTTTGTAAATTAACAAAAGACTCATTTTTAATAAAGAACTGATTGGTTGCTGGGTTAGGAAAAATCCTTATGGCATTAGCAAGTTCGTCTTCTTCGGTACTTAAATCACAACTCCCTGTATAATTAGTCATTTGAGCTGTACCGCATAGAGCCGTACCTGTGCTAAAACCTTGAATTATTCCAGCTGCATTTATATCATTAGTACTTAACTCTCTTTGAACCTCAAAATTTGAAATATTAAAGTGCATAACATTATTTGTGTTTATAACGTGTCCCAATTGATGACCATGTCCCAGTTCGTGAAGTGCCACACTTTGAAAATCCCATTGTTCAAAAGCAATTCCATTAGGATCATTACCAAAATACCATGATTCGATTGCAGGAGTATCTGGATCGTTAAGATCATCATCAAATATAATATCCAATTCTCCAACTAAATCTCGAACCGTTCTATTAGGTGTACAAGCACTAATTACATAGCTACATTCCCCAAGAGTTCCTTCTGGGAGCGGATTTGAAGCACTATCAAAAGAAATAATACTGGTGTCATCAATAGCCGCCTCATTAATAGAAGTATTAGTACCAATAATCCAGTTAACACCAGTTTCACAGCGCCAGGATTCAAACGCTCTTAAAAAGGACTCTTTAGCTGGATTATTGGCATTAAAATTAGTATTCATTCTCCATGTTAGGCTCCCAGTGCCATCAGCAGAAAAATGCTGTGTTCCGAAACCATCATTTGTGTTTATTAAAGCATAAGATATGGTCAAAGTTTGATTGGAGAAACCCTCAGATGTATCATTATGCGTAATTCTAATATCACCTGTTCCGGCTCCTGAAGGAATTTCAACTGTAATTTGAGTATCAGACCATGTTAGTACCTGACTATCCAAAGCATCTATATATACTGGATCAAAATTAGGAGGTCCATCATCACCACCAGAGTCGGCATCCCTAAAACCAACTTTTCCTATATCAACATTCCCAAAACCTGTTCCCGTAATTGTAAGTACTTCTCCTGTGCCAGCTGTTGCAGTTGACAAATCAAAAGTTATCGCATCTGGAGCAAAAGAGCTTTTATTTTTACTTGATTTTGAAACTTTATTTTCTACTTCAAAGCTAGATATTTCTCTATATTTAGACTTTGTTAAACTTGTGATTTCATCATAAAATGATTTTGAAATACCGTGTTTTTTACCAAATGGATTTGATATAACATCTCGGGCAACATCGTATTTATAAAACCCTTGTAAGGAACTGTAAACATTAAATCTTTTAAATTTAGATTTACCTAATTTTTTTTGTGCAACGCTATTATTATGTAATGTAAATAAACCAATATCGTTTACATTCAATTTCAAACTCGGTATAACAATTTGCTCAACATCATCTACTTTACCTCCAGAGGTAACAACATCAATAGTCTCAATTGAATTTCCCTTAAACACTTTATAAACTTTAACTGTATGTACAGTGTATATATTATTATGGTCTGTATTCCAAAAAGATTTTTTTGCAATCACTTTTCCTTCTATTACTAAACTAGAATTATCAATCTGCTTTTTTAAAGAAACCTCCTTTAACATGCCTTGAGCCTTAGAAGCTTCTATTTGAAGAAAACAAAGTAAAAAAGCCAAAACGAAATTTATTGGTATACTCTTTTTCATAATTTTTAAATTATTTATGGAGGTGGGACAATCAAATATACTAAATTACAATCGAATTGATTTCTGAACTTTTACTACATTTATTAAACTTAATATAATCTTGATATGAAATACTTACCCATTGACAATAAACTCTTTATAAAAAACAGAAAGCACTTTGCTGCTAAAATGAAATCCAACAGTTTAGCTGTTTTCAATTCTAATGACATTTATCCTATTAGCGCAGATAGCACGATGCCATTTGAGCAACATCGCGATATTTTTTATTTAAGCGGTGTAGACCAAGAAGAAAGTATTTTGGTTTTATTTCCAGATTGCCCAAAAGAAAAACATCGTGAAATTTTATTTTTAAAAGAAACCAATGCCCATATTGCTGTTTGGGAAGGTGAAAAATTAACCAAAGAAAAAGCTTTTGAAACTAGCGGGATTAAAACCGTGTATTGGTTGCAAGACATGGAAAAAATCATGTTTGAACTCATGACGCAATGCGATACCGTTTATATAAATACTAACGAACATTACAGGGCTTCGGTTGAAACTGAAACCAGAGAAGATCGTTTTACCAAATGGCTAAAACAAAAATATCCTGCGCATGCTGTGGCAAAAAGCAATCCTATTTTACAAAGGCTCCGTTCGGTTAAAGATACGGTTGAAATCGACTTGATGCAAAAAGCCTGTAATATTACGGAAAAAGGATTTAGGCGAATTTTAAATTTTGTAAAACCCGATGTTTGGGAATTTGAAATTGAAGCCGAATTTATGCATGAGTTTTTGCGGCATCGCTCAAAAGGATTTGCTTACACGCCTATTATTGCCTCAGGAAATAATGCCAATGTGCTACACTATGTTGAAAATAACCAACAATGTAAAGCGGGTGATTTAATATTGTTTGATGTGGCAGCAGAATATGCTAACTACTCAAGCGATTTAAGTAGAACAATTCCAGTTTCTGGAACATTTACGAAAAGACAAAAAGCTGTTTACAATGCCGTAAATAGAGTAAAAAATGAAGCTACCAAACTATTAATTCCCGGTACTGATTGGGCAGAATACCATATTGAAGTTGGTAAAATGATGACCTCAGAATTATTAGGATTGAAACTACTCGATAAAGCCGATGTACAAAACGAAAACCCTGATAGGCCAGCTTACAAAAAATATTTTATGCACGGTACTTCACATCATATTGGGTTAGATACTCATGATTATGGTATTTTAACTGAGCCTATGCAAGCCAATAATGTGTTTACGGTGGAACCCGGAATCTATATTCCAGAAGAAGGTTTTGGTATTCGTTTAGAGGATGATGTGGTTATTCAAAAGTCTGGAGAACCTTTTAACTTAATGAAAAACATCCCCATTGAAGCTGAAGACATTGAAGACATCATGAGTTCATAATATGAAGGTTCTCCAATTTTAGATTGGAATTCATTATTCATCTCTACTTTAGAGAGGTCAGAACTACATTTTTTTGTAGTTCTGGGTGAGGCAAAAAAAATGGGCTGTATAAAAAATACAGCCCATTAGCTAACAATACTAAAATTTGTATTTTAAAGAGTGACTAATTCAAATAAATAATCGTTTAGTTTTTGCAGCGTATTAATTTTATCTTTTGTATTTATTAGTAAGGATATGTTGTTTCTACTTCCTCCATAAGATATCATCCTGATTTTTACGTCTTGTAATATTTGGAATAATTTATAGGTTTCTTGATGATTCACAATGGAATGGCCAACCAAGCAAACAATACTTTGATTTTTATCAACCTCAATAGTTGAAAATGCTTCTAATTCTGCCAAAATTTTATCTAAGTTTTTGTCATCGTCAATGGTTAATGAAACAGCAACTTCCGATGTGGTAATCATATCGATGGATGTTTCATAAACTTCAAAAATTTCAAACACTTTTTTTAAGAAACCATGTGCTTGTAACATCCTGCCAGATTTAATTTTTATGGCCGTAATATGATCTTTTGCAGCAATAGCCTTTACGCCGTTATCAGACGTTTCATTAGAAATTAAAGTACCGTAAGCCTCAGGATCCATAGTGTTTTTTAATCGTACAGGAATACAATCTTCCCTCACTGGCGTAACGGTTTGCGGATGCAATATTTTAGCTCCGAAATAGGCCAACTCCGCCGCCTCATCAAAGGATAGGTTAGAAATTGGATTGGTATTCCCAACATATCTTGGGTCGTTATTATGCATCCCATCAATATCCGTCCAAATTTGCACTTCTTCAGCTTTAATGGCTGCTCCAATTATAGTTGCTGTGTAGTCGCTACCACCACGTTGTAAATTGGAAATTTCACCATTATCATCTAAACAAATAAACCCTTGTGTAATGTAAATCTCAGATTCCTTTGCAGCGTTAAAAACGTTTTCAAAATGCGTTTTTATATATTCAATATTTGGCTCTTTAGCACTATCAATTCGCATAAAACTTAAGGCAGGCAATAATGCCGAACGAATACCTTCTTGATTTAAATAAGCATTAACCATGTAAGTTGAAAGCAATTCGCCTTGTGCAACAATATTGTTTTCCGAAACAGTTGAAAAAGGTTTGTACGTGCACTCAACTAGAAAATTAAAAATACCCGAAACATAGCTTTTTACATCGGTATTTAAATCATCATTTAAAATAAGTTTATCAATAGTTTCAAAATACGTATCGTGTAATGTATTAACCTTATCTATGGCTTCATTTGAAGCGTTTTCCTTTATATCATTTGCAATAGCAACCAATTGATTGGTAGTACCAGACATAGCCGATAACACCACAACTTTTCGCGCTCCGTCGTTAATAATATTTTTAACGTTAGCTATATTTTCGATGGAACCAACTGACGTTCCTCCAAACTTTAAAACCTTCATTTGCATAATTTTATGATGTAAAACTATAACTCATTATCTTAAAAAAGATATTTATTTAAAAAAAAGTTTATTTTTGCACAAACTGTTAAATATTTAACATGAAACATCATTTACCCTACTTAATTCATTGGATAAAAGGTTTTTGGATGTTACATGTGACCTTTGGAAAACAATAAAAATTATCACATGAAAACCGTATCCAACTGTGTAGAAGCTATATTAATATCGCAACCGTATTTGGAAGAAGCACTTTCCAGAAACATTATAAACTTTAGCGCTTTAGCTATTGAATTAACCGAACCTATAAGTAAAATGCTTAAAAAGGATGTGAAGCCAGGAGCTATTATGATGGCATTGAGGCGTTATAATCCGCCACCAACTTTGGGCAATTCAATAAAAATGAAAAAGGTTATCCAGAACTTGGGTGATATAACCGTTCGTTCCAATTTAACAGATTTTACGGTAAAAAATTCGGATTCATTAATTAATAATCATGCAAAGATTTTAGAACGCATCAATCAGGAATCAAAATTATTTTACACATTCACAAGGGGTATCCATGAAAGTAATATTATAGTTTCCAGTAGTTTAAATGATTTTATTCATGAAAATTTGAAAAAGGAATCTTTTCTTGCTGTTCAAGAAGGGCTTTCTGCAATAAGTATAAATTTGCCTCTGGATAATTCTAAAATTGCAGGTTTATATTATCATTTTTTTAAGCGTTTGGCTTGGGAAGGTGTTGTATTGTATGAAGTACTTTCAACAACTAACGAGTTTACTATTTTAGTTGAAGATGATTATGTTGATAAAGCGTTTGCAGCTATTAAAAAAGTAAAATCTTAATACGATTACACGGTATTTTGCCAGTCACTAATATTTGTCTGATTTTGACCGTCCTGCTTTTGGTCTTGATTGTCCCCTTGAGGGGACTTTAGGGGTGTTTTTTACCAATCGTTATTAAATTCATGCACTAATAAAGATAACGAATAATCAAAAATCTTAATTTAATTTTAGTTTTTCAAATATATTCACCAAAATAAAAGTCACTAAAGCTGGTAAAACCCAACCTAAGTTTTGTTTTGCTAATGGAATAGTTTTGTTTATAAATTCCAAATTTTCAACAGGAATAATAAATCCTAAAAAATCTGGAATACTAAAAATAAAGGCGATCAAAACAACTGCCCTAAAAACCATTTTAGAAGCAAATTTTTCGGATATCACATTCAATAGAATTAACACAATACAAATTGGGTAAATAAACATTAACGCCGGAAGTGCAATATCAATAATGTACTTCACATTCATTTGTCCAACCAGAATTCCAACCACACTGCATATAATAGCAGTTATTAAATACGCTTTTGGGTATTGCTTAAAATAAGATTTAAAAAAATCTGCTACACTAACAATAATAGCTACAGCTGTAGTAAAACAGGCTAGTGCCACCAGAACACTTAAAAAAGTTGAGCCAATATCCCCCAGTGTTTTTGTGGCTAACCCAGAAAGCAAATTTGTTCTTGAAATATTACTTTCAAATTCAGAACTATACAAAGCGCCAACATAAATTAATCCTGCATAAATAATTAACAGACCAAACATAGCTATAAATCCAGATTTTGCTATCATGGTTCTTTTTTCAACAAAAGACATCTCATTTTTTGAATTATTGATTGATACCAAAACTACACCACCCATAATCATACCTGCTATGGCATCATACGTTTGATACCCTTCCAATAACCCACTAATTATTGGTATTTCAAAATTTGATGGATTCATTTCGCTTATTGGAGAAAAAATGCCAACAGCAACAATAGAAAGCACAATTAAAACTATTATTGGGGTTAAGTATTTACCAAGTATATTTAGTGCTTGGTTTCTGTTCATCACAAAAATAAATACTAACACAAAATAGATAATACTTGTAAGCAAAGCACTAGTACCAAAATATGGCGCTATTGCCATTTCATGAGTTACCGCCGCTGTTCTTGGGCAGGGTAAAGCTATAGTTATAGCAATCACGCAAAAGCTAAAAATTAAACTAAAAACGGGTGAAACCTTTTTACCAAAATCAAACATGGTACCCTGTAATTTGGCATGTGCAAATATAGCTAGTAAAGGAATTATTGTTGCCGATGTTAAAAACCCAAAAGCTACTAACCACCAATCAGGACCAGAATTAAAACCCAATAGCGGCGGTAAAATTAAATTTCCCGCACCAAAAAAACCAGCAAAAAGTGCGAAGCCAAATACAAACGTTTCTTTAGTTTTATTCATACGATACTTTTATCTTTGCCCAATATAGGTTAAAATGAATTTAGAATACAAAGGCACAACTATTTTTTATACCGATAATGGCTCAGGCCATACCGTTGTTTTACTTCATGGTTTTTTAGAAAACAGCACTATGTGGAAACCATTTATTCCAACCTTATCCAAAAACAACAGAATAGTTTGTATAGATTTATTAGGGCATGGTAAAACAGGATGTTTAGGCTATGTACATAGTATGGAACTTATGGCTGAATGTGTTAAAGCAATACTTCAGCATCTAGAAATTAACCAAGCTACTTTTATTGGGCATTCTATGGGAGGCTATGTTGCTCTCGCTTTCGCGGAAGAAAATCCAGAATGGATTACAGGGTTGTGTTTAATGAATTCTACTGCGCAAGAAGATTCTTCTGAACGAAAAAAGAATAGGGATAGAGCCATTGCCGCAGTAAAAGAAAACCATAAACGGTTTGTAAAAATGGGAATCTCAAATTTATTCAGGCCTAAAAATAGAACCATTTTTTCTGAAGCATTAAAACAAATAACGGAAGAAGCTTTACAAACGCCTTTGCAAGGTATTATTGCAGCGTTGGAAGGCATGAAAATTAGAAAAAACAGAGAACACATATTACAAAATACAAGCTTTAAAAAAATGATGATTGTTAGTAAAAAGGATCCTGTTTTAGATTACAATACACTCATTAATCAAATAAAAAACACCAACGTAAAAGTAGTAGAATTTCCGGATGGACATATGAGTCATATTGAAAATAAACCTGATTTCCTACAAAAAATTATGTATTTCATCGAAAATAAATAACTTTTTATCGATTTATTCAAAAATATTTATAGCTTTAACAACTCCAATATATATGTACCATGAAAAAAACTACCCAAAACCCTACTTTCATCCCAAAAATGTATTGCAATCTTTTTGGTCATAATTATGAAGTAACAAAAAAAGTGACTTACCATGTTAAGGAATACACTTGCAACCATTGCAAAAAACAATTAACCACTAACAGCAATGGCAATTTAACTGAACTAACGCCCAAGTTTAAGGAAATCAATGCCATACTGGAGCGTATTCATACAAGCCGAATGGAACGTTTAAAGAGAAAAGTAGTCGCTTCATCGATTTATTAACAAGTTATTGACAACTTTGAATGTTTTTTAATATTTTAACGGTCTCTCCTAAAGTAACCTAATTAATATTAAAAAAATGAGAAACATGCATTGCAAGATGTTTGGACATGATTATAGAGTAACACGAAATGTAACCCTCCATGTAAAAGAATACACCTGTAAAAACTGCAAAAAAGAATTAACCACAAACGGTAATGGCAGCCTAACAGAGTTAACTCCAAAATTTAAGGAAATAAACGACGTTTTATCACGCATTTATCAAAAACGATTAAAACGACGTACTACCGTAGTTAGGAAAAATAATGCCATTTTACCTACTAAATTATTAGTTTTTAGCCATTAAAGTTTTTCCATCCTTGTGCCTTTAAAGGAATTCTAGTTTCTGCCCTGGTAACTAGATGCATGCCCTCGGTTTCTTCTTTCATAAAACCAATAATGCTTAGATTCGGATTTGCCTTAATTTTAAGAAAATCATCTTGGGATGTCGTGAATAAAAGCTCATAATCTTCACCGCCATTTAAAGCTACTGTGGTACTATCAATATTAAATTCTTCACATGTAGAAATAACTTGTGGGTCTAACGGAATTTTGTCTTCATATAAATCGCAACCTACTTTACTTTGTTTACATAAATGAATAATTTCAGAAGATAAACCATCACTAATATCAATCATAGCTGTTGGTTTCACTTCTAATTTCTTTAATAGTTCAATAATATCCTTACGGGCTTCTGGTTTTAATTGACGCTCAACTATGTAAGTATAAGGTTCTAAATCGGGTTGGTTATTGGGGTTCACTTTATACACCTCCTTTTCGCGCTCCAATATTTGCAACCCCATATACGCTGCGCCCAAATCACCTGAAACTACAAGTAAATCATTTGGTTTAGCGCCGCTTCTATAAACTTCATTATGGCCTTCAACCTCACCAATTGCGGTTACCGAAATTAATAATCCCGTTGTGGAAGATGTGGTGTCGCCACCAATAACATCAATATTATAAATACTCGCTGCAGTTTCAATACCGGCATATAAATCTTCCAGTGCTTCCAGAGGAAACCTGTTTGACACGGCGATAGATACCGTAACTTGTGTAGCACTAGCATTCATCGCATAAACATCTGATAAGTTCACGATAATTGCTTTATAGCCCAGATGCTTTAAAGGCATATAACTTAAATCAAAGTGTACGCCTTCTACCAATAAATCTGTTGTAACAACAATTTTCTTTTTATTAAATGCTAAAACAGCTGCATCATCACCAATAGCTTTAATTGTTGACTTGTGATTTATTTTAAAGTTTTTTGTGAGATGATCTATAAGTGCAAATTCTCCTAAATCACTTAATTGTGTACGTTCCTGATTTTTATCTTCTATCATGTTGCAAAAATAAGAAGCTATTTATAAAACCACCTATCTTTCATTTTTAAAATAGAACGTAAACCATAAAAACAGCTCCTAAAAACCATTTTTAACACTATTTTAGTTTTAATAAATTAACTTTGTTAAGAAACGCCTTTCTTTAATATAGCAATATGCTTTGAAAATCAAGCGTTCTATTTAAGTCCTAAATTTTTAAAATCTCTAAACGAATGAAACTAGTATATAAATCGATATCATTTTTAATCGTATTCACTTTATTATTAATTGTAGTAAGTTGCAATAATGAAACCGTAGAACAAGACGAAAACAATGATACTATTGACACGCCCATGGCAAAATGTGAAAATGGTTTTGCCGATATTTATCCCTGCAATGGCTATGATTTAATGGCTCATGTCACTTTAAATACCATGGGGGCTCAAGAAGGAAATGACTCATGGGGTTGGACAGACACAACAACTAATAGGGAATATGCTTTAGTTGCAACCGATGCAAATACATCTTTTGTTGATATTACCATTTCAAATAACCCTATCTATTTGGGTAGTTTACCAACGGCAACAGTGAGTAGTTCGTGGCGCGATGTTAAGGTTTATAATAATCATGCCTTTATAGTAAGTGAAGCGCCTTCACACGGCATGCAAGTTTTCGATTTAACACGTTTAAGAAATGTTGCAAACCCTCCAGAAACTTTTTCTGCAGACGCGCGTTTAACAGGTTTTGGAAGTTCTCATAACATAGTCATTAATGAAGCTAGCGGATACGCCTATATTGTGGGTACAAACAGAAATACAAGCCCCTCGCTTGGTGACCCAATATTTATAAATATTCAAAATCCTACCGCACCTATAATGGAAGGCTCACTGATTGAAGGGAGCTATTCTCATGATGCTCAAGTTGTAACCTATAATGGTCCAGATTCAGATTATGCAGGAAAAGAAATACTCATTGGCAGCAATGAAAATGAAGTAGTAATTGCGGATGTTTCTGATAAATTAAACCCAACTATAATTTCTACAATTAGTTATAGTAATGTAAGGTACGCACACCAAGGTTGGTTTACCGAAGATATGCGTTACTTTATTTTAGGAGATGAAGTTGATGAGATTGAAATTGGAAACAAAACGCGAACAGTGATTTTTGATTTTGAAGATTTAGATAATCCGCTTTATCATTTTGATTTCTTAGGACAATCAAACGCCATAGACCATAACGGCTATGTAAAAGATAACATCTATTATATGGCAAATTATCGCGCTGGTGTAAGGATGTTGGATATAAGCAATATAGCAAATAGTTCTATAACCGAAGTTGGATATTTTGATACCTATCCAGCAAATGATGGCACAGACTTTAATGGTGTTTGGAACGTTTATCCATATTTTCCAAGCGGAAATATTATTTTAAGTGATATTGAACGCGGATTAATTGTAATTAGAAAAAGTGGGTAACAACTCAACTTTTAATTTCCCAGATGAAAAATGCTCTTTTGTATATATTAGTTTAGTACATGACAAAAATTAGTTTAGCGTTCATTAAATGATAGTAATCTTACTGAAATTGAGACCTGCCAGGTTTCCAAAACCTAGCAGGTCTGAAACATCCAAAATCATAAAACTATTGATAATTGGCGACTTAAAATATATGTTTCAATTTTTGTCATGTACTTAGAAGTTGTTCTAAAAACGATGACGGTAACACAAAAAAGCCAACTCCAAAAAATGTTGAATTTTAAAAACATTTGGAGGCTCAAAAAGCCAAAGTGGTCAGTCTATAACTAAACCCCAGGACGGTGCTTACGCCATTTTAGGCTATAGGGAACGTCTAATATTCAATTACTTAATATTAGACGTTCCGTTAATGCTTTCAATAATATAAATAGTTAAATACTAGTAGTTAGCCTGCGTTAGGGATTATAGTGGAAATCCTTTTTGTGCATATCTATAAGTTTGAATTTAACCTATTGTATAATATATAGAAATTATTTGATGCCATACTGAAATCGGAGATTCATGAATACTTTAATTTAAAATAGACA
>TARA_R110002033_G_scaffold2289_39_pt1 | contig 25882 bp, 34 predicted proteins | sample TARA_R110002033 | Tara Oceans TARA_R110002033 (sample SAMEA4397051) | marine metagenome | biome: Polar Biome; feature: [SRF] surface water layer (ENVO:00010504); material: water (ENVO:00002006), including particulate matter (ENVO:01000060) such as... | depth 5 m
GATGTTTTATTGCCAAACGTTGATCTTGACGGAGCAACTGTACATATATCAAGTAATACAGCAATACAACTTTTCCGAGTAATTAGTAGTAATACTGCGGCAACTGTTGATGTTGGTACAAACATAGCATTACCAGCTCATAGTTCAGTTGGCTACACGTTTAGTACAGTCGACCAGAAATGGTTTAAGTTTTAAGGATATTAAATGGCATTTCCTAAGTGGATAACACCGGCTGGCGATCTAGGCACAGTCCCCGAAACTGAATACTATCAGTATGATCTAGATGCTGTTGACAGTAGTGGCGGAACTCTGGTCTTTACGTTAGTGTCAGGTACGTTACCTAAGGGAATACAAGTAGTTGAAACAGGAAGATTACAAGGAATACCAGTTAGTGAACTAGGTGGTGATCTAAATGTTAACTATAAATTTACTATTAGAGTAACAAACAGCACAACAAAAAACATTGTTGATCGAACATTTAATCTTACAATAACAAATGTTTACCCTCCAATTATTAGTACTCCACCTAGGAACTCAAGTCTAGGAGTATTCATTGATGGTAGTGAATACTCACAACAATTTGCGGCAACAGAGTCAACTCCAGGTGCAACATTATATTGGGATATACAAAGCGGAACAATACCTCCTGGTACAAAATTTACTTCGACTGGATTATTAAGTGGATATTTTGAACCTATACCTGCACCCGGCGCCGGCAATGATCCGGATTGGGATTCATCAGCCTGGAGTTTTTTAGACTGGGACGCTTCAACCCTTACGGTATCAAAAACATTTACATTTACAGTCAGAGTTACAGACGGCACACTAAGCGATCTTAGTACATACACATTAACTGTACAGCCAAGTGGATCAATTACAGCAGACAGTACAAATGTTACTGTCGATTCGACAGCTATTACTGTCGACGCTAGTGGATCTGGTCAGCACAATCCGATTATATTAACTACACAAAGTGAATTAGGAAACGTTCGAGAGGGTAGTTACTTTGATTTCCAATTCCGAGCAATTGATCTAGATGGTGACACTGTATACTGGGAAATTCCTGCACTAGCTACTGGATCATTTGACGAGCAAACATCACCACTATACGATTATTTTGATGCTACTATTAGTAGTGGTATGTTAACTGTTGGTATATTTCCAGATGTTTCTACTGTAGTAGATTCAGCAAATGACACATCAGTTTCAACACTTAATTATAATCAGTACAATGTTGATCCTGGTACCGTAATTAAAGTTAGAGTTAGTAACGGACTGCCTGAGTTCTCGGGCCGAACAGATATATGGACTGAAGCAACTATTGCATCAAATGTTACAGTTAGGATAACAGGTAACACATTCCTTGAAGCACAAACAGGAAGATACTTAACACAGGCAAGTAGTGGTTCTAATGCTACAATAACTTCACAGTCAGCGGTAACTGGTAATCTTACATTTAGAGGAGAAGACCATACTGGCTTTATTGATATACTACGTCCAACTTATCAAATTACGTTTGCACAGAATATTTTAGCCAATGTTGGCGATTATATTACACAAAGTAGCACTAGTGGTAATGCTAGAGTAACAGCCGCGGTGGGTACAGCTGGTGGTGCTGGTGGTAATGTTGCTAATGTTATATTCATATCTAACTCATTCGAAAACGGAAATGCTATTTCAAGTAGTAATATTGCTATACGTGGACTAGCAGTTGCGGCATACCCGTCGGCTAATGTTAAAGATATCTATAACACTACAATAAATGCAAACATAGGTGATATAATAACGCAAACAGGTAGTTCAGGCAATGCAACGGTTACTGCTAACATCGTTGACTTTGCAAAAAATATTCCAGTAAGGTATACAAATAGTACATTCAACAAACTGGGTGGCAATATTATATTAAGAGGTAGTGATGCTGGCGTTTGGATAACTTCAGTTAATGTAGCGACTAGTACAAAAGGTGTAACCTTTAATGAAGGTGACCATATCTATCAGTATTCGACTACTGCTAATGCTAAAGTTACTGCTAATGTAATAAATGCATCAGAAGTTTCAGTTATATATAACTCGGGTACATTCAGTGCAAACGGTGTAGTACTGCTAGGAGGAGAATCAAATATTGAAGTAAACGGTAGTAATGTTTCTGTATATCCTACTAGATCTAATACAGGTATATCAGTTACAGCTACCTATTTTGATACAGCCAAACTGTTCGATATCAATAGTAATCTTGCTACAGCAATACCAAAAATTAATACAGTAAGTATGGCCTATGCAAACATTACATCTGTAGAAGCTGTTGGCGTATCATTAGGTTCCGCAAGTACAGAAGGTACTGTAGGATTTGATGCCGCTAACTTTGATCAAGGTGTATTAAATCTTCCAACTGGCATTAGTTTAACAGAGGACAGTGGTTGGTTAACAGGATTCTTACCAGACCAAACAATAAGTTCGATTACATACGAATTCCAAATATCAGCTTATAAATTAATCGACCCTAGCTATAGAGATACTGGTATATTTTATCTAACAGTGTTGGGCGATCTTAATAATACAATTTCATGGGATACAGATAGTAACCTTGGTGATATAAGAACTGGTTCAGTAAGTGATCTAAGTGTTTCGGCTACTAGTGCAGTAGGTAAATCATTATACTATGAATTGACTGCTAACTCTGCACAAAGATTACCGCAAGGATTACAATTAGGATTAGATGGATTAATATATGGACGTGTGAGCTTTTCAGTATATATGTTAGATCAGGGTGAGACTACCATGGATGGATCTGCTAGTCCATTAACTCCTGAAACAACCTTTGATCTTAAATATACATTTAATGTTACAGCCAGAGATGCTAGCAGTACCATTACAAGTAATAGAACATTTAATATTAATGTAGTAGCATACGACAAAATACCATATGAAAATCTATATCTTAAAGCATTGCCAAGCAGTGAGCAGAGAGATTCATTCCAGACACTTATGGGCAATACAACAATATTCCCACAAGATAAGATCTATAGAAGTACTGATCCATGGTTTGGAAAAGTAAATGAAATTTCTACATTATTCTTAGCTGGCCTAAGTCCTAGCACACTTCAAGAATATGTTAATGCCGCAAGTACTAATCACTTTACTAAAAGATTCTTATTCGGAAATGTGCAACACGCACAGGCTTTAGATGATGACTTTAACGTTAAGTACGAAGTTGTTTATATAGATATTGAAGATCAGAATTCAAACATAGCAGGATATGGTCCACCTAATTCTATTAACCTAGAAGGCACAATTACAAATCCGTATTACGATAGTGCAAATGTAGCATATTATACTGCTTTCCCTAACAGTAAAGAAAATATGAGTAATGTCATGATATCTAGTATTGGATATCAAAATAAAGGAATATTGCCAGACTGGATGACTAGTAGGCAACCTAATGGAGCACAACTTGGATTTAAGAATGCAGTAGTTCTAGCATATACTCACCCAGGCTGTGCAAATCTTATAGCATATAGACTTAATCAACGTGAATTTGAATTTAACACCATTGACTTTAGTGTTGATAGATATCAACTTGATAACGTTTATAGTGAAAACTATGATATTACATCAAATACATTCTTAACAAGTAGCGAAACAACATTTGATCGTTATCCGGCACTAAGTTCAACATTTACATATGCAACTACTGTTGACTATGCAGTAAGTACAGCATTTGATGAAATAAATCAGAAATATCTTCCGGACCTTGTAGCAACAGGTGCATTAGATGGTATAAAATCAAATATCATTGTTGATGGGCAGACTATAGTATTTGCTCAACAAGAATATACAGTACCAGGTAGTACAGCAATTAGCTATACAGAGGGGTGGAATAATGTAGTTGTTACTTGGGATACGATAGGATTTGATGATGCGGCAAATAATGACTGGGATCCAAGTACTACTATATCTGGATACAACGAATACATAATTGGCCCAGATGTTGCACCAACTAATCCACTAGTGCCAACTGATCCTCAAGATGGTAACCTAGCAGTAGTTAGTGGAATTGTTTACGCATATGATGCAGATGAAACAATATGGCACGTGGCTAATCAACGTGCAGGCGTTTGGAAACTTAACATTGATGCTAACGCCATAGTTACATTGACCTTGGTTAGAGGTATAGATTATTACGATACTTTATGGGTACGAGAAGGTGATACATATCGTGATAGCCATATCTACTTTGATCCAATTGTTAAAACAGGAAGTACAGTACCAAACTTTAGCCTTATACCACAAACAATTAATTCAACATATACAACTTGGGACGGAAATGGAACTAGGTTCTATAACTATCGAGATAAGCCGGTGGTTCCCGAACAAGGAGATAAATATATTAAATATACGAAAACTGGAGTATTTACATAATGACAAGTTCTATTAACCCAAATAACATAGACGGAACATATCCGATAGCTGGGCAAGACAATGACAGCCAAGGATTCCGTGATAATTTTACTAACATCAAGAACAATTTTACGTTCTCTTACAATGAGTTAACTGACTTACAGGCTAAAGCAATTGTAAAAAGTCCATTAAGCGGAAGTAGTGTCACTAACGATATGAACTATACACAGCTCATAGCGCCACAACTACTTAAAACAGTTGAGACTGTAAACAACCTAGGCACTAAAACTGGATCGTTTACTATAAGTTGGGCTGATGCACACTACCAATACTTTACAACTAGTGGTAACACTACTCTAGCATTTAGTAATTGGCCAACTAGTGGCTTCTGGACTAAACTAAGATTAGAGATTACAACCGATGCCGTAGATAGAACAGTAACATTACCAACAGCAGTTAGTGTAAATCTAGAAAACATTAGAGGTGCAAACGCTCAAGTAATTACATTGCCAACTATTGGAAAATACTGTTATGAACTTACTACAGTAGATGCTGGAACAACTATTAAGATTCAAGATGTTACACAGGTTCAGGCTAGTACACTTAATTATGTCCAAATAACTTCAACAGCAAATGCCGCTGTTAATGTTAATCCAGGTATACAACAGGTGTTAATTAGCCCACAAGGGCCAGTGGTATCACGCTTTGTTGACATAACAATGCCTAATGTAGCAGTAGATGGATATACAATAGATATATCAAGTAATTCAGCAGTGCAGTTTACTAGAGTATTGGCTCCATGGGTGCAAACTGTTGATTCTGGTGCAAACGTAGCACTAGCGGCAGGACAAGGTATAAGATATATGTATCAAGCTACAGAGAAAAAATGGTATAAATTACAATTAAGTTAATTTAACCTAAACTATTGACTCCTTATAGTACGTTAGTGTATAATGTAATATAAGGAGTTTTTTTACGGAGGTATATTATGCACCCACTGACACCAGATTTATCAGAATTAACTGACGAAGAGTTACATAAGAAAGCCGCAGAACTACAATCTCGATTGGGTTTTGCATACTCAATGGGAAATCCTGATATGATAGCACAGTTAAATCTAGTACTTGATGATCATAATAGAGAAATAAATGACAGAAATCAAAAACTTATGGATAAACTTGCCAAGAAAGGCAACTTTGGTAATATAATCGACATATCATAATGAAATACGACATATACGGACAGACTTTTACAGATAGCAAAGAGCTATGTGATCTCTTGTATAAAGATCCAACATTAGATCTAAGTTTGTTTAAGGTCGAAGATAGTTTCGAATTTAATTCGTCAGTAGCCAGTTTAACTGCCGAGATAGATATTCTAAATGACCATGAAGAAATCAACGATACGATAGAAGATTTTGATCTAAAACTACAAAATAGATGGCATATGCCACAGGAATATCGTGATTTAGACATTGCAAATTATATCTTAGGTCTATGTAAGCAAGATCATGAAATGCAACGAGTTGGTACAGAACTGTTATTATATCAGGAACGCAATCTATTTAATCTACTTAGGTATTTGAAATACTTGATAGATACATTAAGAAAAAATAATATAGTATGGGGTGTAGGTAGAGGATCAAGCGTATCAAGTTATGTTTTATTCTTACTAGGAGTGCATAAAATTGATTCGTTATATTACGATCTTGATATTGGTGAATTCCTTAAATAATAATGCCACCAGAATAGCACAATAAATATATATACTTAATAGGAGAAACTTATGACACAAGATAAATGTAATTGTAACTGTAAAGCTTCAAAATGTTGTGAAGAAAAAACTTGCTTTTGTTGTAAAGATAAATGCTGTTGTAAATAAAAATCGGAGAAACACAAAATGGCAAAGATACATAGATCGGCCAGAGGGCAAGCAGTTGATATGGATATGATAAGATTATCTAACGAAACAACTATTGCTATTGGTAACCAAAAAGTAAACGCTCGAGGAGATCAATTAGGACCAGGAGGGAAAATTGTTAAATCTAGAGCAGAAATAATGGCAGAATACCACGCACTAAACACAGAAATGGCAAACGACGGTCCAATTGGAGAGCCAGTGCAAGAAGATGAATATACTCCACCGCCAGTAGTTACACCATATGCATCAGATACACCAATTGGTGAAGCCGCTGAAGCTGAATCTAGTCAAGTACTTGAAGATTTGCCAATGGCAGAAGTACAAGATGCTGATCCTGAGCCAGGAACAAATGAAGCAGTAGATCCTACAAACACTAAAAAAACAGCACGTGGTAGCTTTGCTGATTCGGTGGCTGGAAATGTTTCAATTGACCAAGAACTTCTAGACCCAACAACTAAAAAACCTAATAAACCATCACGTATATAAAGGAAAGAAATGAGCGAATTTGATAAAGGTAGAGCCACTGGATTTAAGAATGCTGTAAATACACAATGGAATCCAGCTAAAATTAATTCTATTAAGGCAGTGAGAGATCACGTTATTGTTACTGCTATGGAATTTGGTGAAAGGAAACTAGATAGTGGAATTATACTACCTAGTGATGATGGCAACCTGTCAGGAATACACCCACGATGGGCTCGGGTCTATGCGTGTGGTCCAGAACAAAAAGATGTAACTGTAGGACAGTATATTTTAGTTAAACACGGTAGATGGACGAGAGGACTAGATATAATTGACAATGAAGGCAAAAAGACTATACGACGTGTTGATAATGATGATATTCTAATGGTTAGCAATGATGCTGTGTGGGATGAAACTGTATCAGAAGGAATTACTTACGCTTGATCAATGACGACAACTTAAATTTACTAGAATTACAAGAAGATGTATCCAACGCCCACACTATCGATGTGGCACGCTATATTAAAAAAATACATAATTTAGCCTCACGTCAAGAGATTGACAGTTTTACCACTTGCTCTTGCAAACACGACCTTTTTCTGTTAAAATGTTTAATAGAAGACTTATATAAAGACTTACCGACATTTCCTAATCAAGAAGCTGAATGGGAAAAGAATCGGGTATTTGAACTATTAAAAAAAGGTGACTAATGAAACAACTCTGGGTAGAACAATATAGACCGAACGATGTCGACGGATATGTATTCCGTGATGATACTCAACGTGAACAGGTAAAGCAATGGATTAAAGAAGGATCAATTCCACATTTACTATTTTCAGGTGCGGCAGGCATTGGTAAGACAACATTAGCTAAACTACTAATTACAGGACTTGAAATTGACCAATATGATCTGCTAGAACTTAATGCTTCACGTGAAAATAATGTTGATACTGTAAGAGAGCGTATCACTAGCTTTGTTAGTACTATGCCATTTGGTAAATTTAAGATTGTTTTATTAGATGAAGCTGATTATCTAAGTCCAAATGCACAAGCGGCATTGCGTGGTGTTATGGAAACGTATGCAGATACAGCAAGATTTGTATTAACTTGTAACTATCCACATAAAATTATTCCAGCAATACATTCAAGGTGTCAAGGATTCCATATAGAGAAAGTTGATCATACAGAATTTACAGCTAGAGCGGCGACAGTATTAGTTTCAGAAAATGCTACATTTGAATTAGATGTATTAGACAGCTATGTTAAAGCAACATATCCAGATTTGCGTAAATGTTTAAATTTACTACAAATGAATACAGTAGATGGTAAACTTAAATCACCTAGCGAAACAGGAACAGGAACAGCAGATTATAAACTTGCAATGGTGGATCTATTTAAGCAAGGTAAAGTTCGCGAAGCTCGTACACTGCTTGCGGCACAGGCACGCCCAGAAGAGATGGATGAGATATTCCGTTGGATGTATGATAACTTAGATATGTGGAGTCAAACTGATGAAGGTCAAGATGAAGCAATCCTAATTATTAGAAAAGGCTTGGTTAACCACGTGAGTTGTGCAGATGCTGAAATTAATTTATCTGCTACTTTAGTGGAGTTAAGCCAAATTGGCAAATAAAGAAACTAAACCAGGTTGTAGTTGGAAATGGAATTTCTTACTTTTTAATGCAAAGAGTGGTTATGCTACTATGTGTTGTGACCACGATGGTGCACGTGCAAACTTAAAAGAAATCGAAACAAAAGGCGTTCCAATAATAATCAATAGTCCATCGATGATTAAAGATCGTCAAGCAATGCTTAATGGTGAAGAACTTCCCCATTGCCAATCGTGTTATAGACATATCACAGAAGACCCTGCTCGTGGTGGCACTTTATACGAAAACTATAACGAAACTTCAAACAGCGGTAAACTAAGATCATTAGGTATAATGCTAAACACTACCTGTCTCTATACCTGTGTATATTGTTCAGAACATTATAGTAGCAGTTGGTATCGCGATGTTGATATAAATGGTAGCTACCAACTGGCTACACAAAATACACATAATCTTAGTACATTAGACAAAGTACAAAATAAGATATCAATCAAAGATGTAAGTCAAAGTAAATACTATGACGCTTTAAGAGAATTAATAGCTGGCCCAACTGGAGAAGAACTAGATACTCTTAGGATCGGAGGTGGCGAACCACTGTTGTATGAAAGTCTATTAGAATTTATAACAACAACACAAGAGAAAAGGCCTAAACTTAGTATTGAAATATATACTGGATTAGGTGTAAGTGATATTATATTTAAAAACTTTATTAAAGATACTATTGCAATTAAAGATCAATTAAAAATAGTTCTTAGTCAAGAGTCATATGGTGCACAAGCAGAGTTTCAAAGATATGGTACCAATTGGGGAAAATGGGAATCAATGGCCAACCAGCTACTTGAACTAGAATATCACGTAGAATTTAATTCAGTATTAAATATAATGAGTTTGTTTACTATGCAAGATTTTATAGCCTGGAAAAACAGTACAAAATTTAAAGATGCAATATTAAGAATACAACCTCTAAAAGGTCCTCCTTTTATGAGCATACAGCCATTGGCTAAAAACTTACACGAAGAATTACTTTACAAATTTTATGATAGTGATCTTGATTTTGACATTACAAAGTATATACCAGAATATCAAAACAATGAGAGAGAAGATCTTAAGGCTTTTCTTGAAGAGTTTGCTCGTAGGAGAAACCTAGACATTGCAGTATTTCCACAACAATTCCAAGATTGGTTAAATGGATAAAAAATTTTATTGTAATTTAAAATGGGATATGGCAGGTATTAATCTGTCAGACCAAAGTATTGCACAGTGCTGTCGTACTGATTGGTTACCTTACGATCTAGAAGCCGGTAAAGAAAATATCATTGAAATCTTTAATGCTCCACACGTTATTGAAGAAAGAAATCAAACTTTAGATGGCGTTGTTCCTATAGGATGCAAGAACTGTGTTGAGTACGAAAATAAAGGTATTCAAATACAAAACGATCTATTAACAACCAGACAAAATATAGAACATACAACTACACGAATGAGTGTTTTACCTACTCGTATTGATTTTGTATTACATAATTTTTGTAATTTAACTTGTGTTTACTGTGGGCCAATCTTTTCAAGCAGTTGGACTAAAGATATTGTCAAAAACGGTGCATATAAAACTAAAACAATATCAATTAAAGATGAAGTTAGAAATAAAATAAGTCTTAAGGATTATGAAAGCAGTAGTAGTTTTGAAATTTTAAAAAGTATAGTCAAACACCCTGATTTTAAATTAGTTAAGAAGATAACCCTACTAGGTGGTGAACCTTTAATAAATCCCTATCTTTTAAATGTAGTTAAAGATATACTAGATAATAATCCTACAGTAGAGCTATGGATTACTACCGGACTAGGACTAGCTGATAAACGATTTTTCTCAATTATTGATCAACTAAAACAGTTAGATACACGTGGGCAAATTGGAATGAATGTTAGTGCAGAAACTACTGGAAACACATTCGAATTAATTAGATACGGAGTTACTTGGGCTGACTTCACACACAGAGTCAAACATCTAATTAAAGTGTTCACCCATGATAACATAAGCATAATGACAGTATTGTTTATACTTGGTATTTTTGACTACAAGAACTTCTTACAGTGGCTACAAGATCAAGGGTTTGATACTAAAAAAATACAGTTTGGGTATCTTGAAGACCCAATGTATCTTAGTCTATTAACATTTGATAGATCGGTAACTGAAACAGCTATCCAAGGATTATTAAACAGCGATCTTATAGCAGATGATCTTAGATCAACATTAGAATCAACACAACAAGAACAACAAGCAGACCCAGAGCTTAATAAACAATTTTTAGAATATATCAAAGACTTCTCTGCTCGTCGAGACCTCGATATAAATAATTTGCCAGAGCAACTAAGGAACTTCAATGGATAGTAAAACAAGAATGAACATATTTCTTATAGTACAGATTGCTACTGTACCTAAGGATCCTAGAAAAACAAGTCAAAAAGGATATATGAGTAATCCGAATAATCACGAACTGACTGAAATAGTAGTAGTCAGACGAGGACTCCGTGATAAAGATAGACGGAATTCAATTGTACTTGATCTTACTGAAGAAAAAGTCGTTAAAGATATATATTCAGCTGACAAGACTACAACATTTGATGAATACTTTAAACATTTTTATGAGGGATTTGGTGACTATATCAATGAAAGTGTCAATAAATTAAATGAAAACATTTAAATTAAGTGAAAGTGGTCACAGTGGCTGGTTTATAGGAAATTTTCCAAAAGCAGTATTCCAAACAGAAGACTTTGAAGTGTGCTACCGTACTTGTGCCGCTGGCTCACGTGGTGATAGTCATTACCACGAGAAACTAACTGAAGTTACATTAATTGCTAGTGGAAAGGTATTAACCAACGGTCAGATTTATACCGCAGGTGATATCTATATTTTAGAGCCTAATGAAATTAGCCAGACTGAATACCTAGAAGAAACTGTAGTAATAACAATTAAGACCCCGAGTGTTCCAGGTGATAAAGTTCTTGTCTAGTTAGTCTTCGCCATATATCGATAAAATCTCCCTTACAGCCGGATGTCGTGCTATATCTTTACCTTCAAATTCCACACCTGCTACGTACTTACTTTGTTGGTATCGTTCAACAAGACCTTTAAAGTCTAGTAAACCGTTATCACTATCACTACGGTCAGCCTGTCTGGTATCGCCTGTTACCACTATTTTGGAGCCTTCGCCGAGTCGTGTTAGGAGCATCTTTATCTGTCCTGGTGTGGCGTTTTGCATTTCATCTGCAACGACCCACGCACCTTTAAATGTTCGACCTCTCATAAATGCTAGTGGAGATATCTCTATGGTTTGGTCATCTAGCATATGGGCTATTTCTCTTGGACTGTAATACTCGCTTATTACATCAAACAGCGGTTTAGTCCATGGTTCCATTTTAGCGTTTATATTGCCGGGTAGGAAACCGTGCTTTTCATCGTCCACTCCTACGGCTGGACGTGTCAATATAATTTTTGACACTTGATGTTCTTTGTATGCTTTAATACCTGCTAACATAGCCAAAAAGGTTTTTCCAGTACCAGCAGGACCGGTAGCAAAAACTATATTTTTTGTTTGGTTAGTAAGTAGATCTATGTAATGTTCTTGATTTAAACTTTTTGGAATTAAATTAACTGTCTTCCTTTCTTTAATGTACTGATTAAAACTACGTTCGCTTCTTTGTTCTTGTTGTTGCTGTTCTTGCGTATAACGTTTTTTCTTCTTTGACATTGTTATCCTTAGGCGGTTGTTATTAAAAGTTGATTGCTTTAGGTCTCAGGTAGATTATATCATCTACACAGATATTTACTTAACAATGAGAGACTTTTTTAGTGAGTAGATTAAAGGGGGAAATTAAAGCTAAATATTAGGCTATGCGAGACCATTCAGCATATAAGCGATTATTACTGTCATCCAGTATATCAACTAATCGATACCCAAAAGACGTAGATAGTTTAATGTGTTTTTCTCTAGACCATGGATAAAAATCAATTTCTTTACATTCATTATTGCCGTGATCATGATGCCCGGGATTGCAACGCCAATATATCCTTGATTTAGGTTGTAGTAGTTGAACAACACAACTAATTTGATTTATAATATGATCTTCATTGCCAAAGTTAATACTACCTAAACAAAACGCTACATCAAATTTGACCTCGCTTTGGTACTCTTCTATAGTACATTTCTTATCTGCTTGATCGAATGCTGGATCTATACCAATTAGTTTTTCTATCTTACCTTTAAACAGATTATGACCACACCCTACGTCTAATACCGATTCATTAGGTTGTATTTTGTCTGCAAGAGATGGACCAGAATACTGATAATCATTACGTGGATACCATGATGTAGAAAAATAGTTAGTAAGGTCTGTTTGTTTCATAAGTAGTAATATATGTATATTATAACTATTTATGGCTAGCACAAATCTAATATTTTTTACCCCAGGTTGCTACGGTACTTTCATCGAATGGGCACTTAACTTTGTTAAAGGTAGCACCACTACCTTACCATTTGAAAAAACTGGTAGCAGTCATGAATTTGTGGGCAGTTTGTTGTATCCTCCAGGTAGATTATTTGAATATGTAGATAACAAGGAACGGAACGAAATTTCTAGATGTCACCCAAATCTTTTTGACCACATAGGAAAAGACAGTGGCTATTTACAAGAAGATATCAAATACCTGCAACCACACTTTGATAATATTGTTAGTTTGATACAGGACGAAAGATCAAGACTATGGGTTGATAACAATGTAATAGATAAATGTTTCATTAATGACCAAGAGTTAGAATATACAGAAAGGTATGGACTTAAAAGAGAAGATCAGCTTGCATTGCAGACTCGTGACCCGGTAACTAAAATTAACCACTTCTTGGAACGAGAGACTCACAGAATAAATCCTGTGTTTACTAAAGAAAATTTACAAGGGTGGAATAAAGATAGTATATTTGATTTTGATCATTGGGAACTAAGAGAACTGTTAAGTCTTTATTGGTTTTGTATTAGTGATCAAGTTATCAACGAGTGGAAAACTTTCCAATCAACAGTTGACTATCCTATCTTTACTATAGAATCTTTACGTGAGTTAAATACGTTCATTACCACAGTGCTAGAAATTTGTAAACATTTTGATATTACTGCCCTAGACGATCGATTAAAGGAACTAGAAGAAATTTATCCAAATTGGAGAGATATGCAGATTCATATGGACAAAGATAAGTTATGCGAACAAATCGTTACCAGTGTGTTAATGAATAAACACTGTGACTGGAGTAAACAAAAGTTATCAATAATCGACGAAGCCTGGATACAAAAACAGTTACGAGAGCAAGGCCACGAAATTAAGTGTTACAATCTCAACGTCTTCCCAACTAACAGCAAGGATCTACGTGATGCTACCAAATAAAATATGGTTTACAGGAGTTCCAGGATCACGCTGGAGTGCTATAGCACAAACTATCGAAGAGATACCTGGTATGAATACCACAGACCGTACACCTGAACGTGAATATAATCATCACAAGTACTCAGGGCATAAAGGTGCGTACTTTGGTAAAGGTATGGAGTTTCCGGCACTAGTAATTGATAATCACGTTGAGCAAGCATTTGAAACTCAAGAAGGATGTAAGTTAATTAAAAGTCATGAGTGGGCAGACCATCTAGAAGGCATACAGATGCTATGCCCTAATGATTGGATTATGTTAGTATATCGCCCAGACCAATCTAGCTTTGCTTGGTGGCACGAGGCAGGTGGTTTTCAAATTGGGTATCCTGACTACTCAGCATACAAAAATTCAGCAAATATATTATCAGAAATTACTAGAACCAACCAGCTGATGCTCGAGTGGGCAGGCATAAATAACTGTAAGTGGGAGTATTTTACTTCCAATTGGATTGCTGATAATTTCAGCGCCGAAGTTGATGTAACTAACGTCTGGCCAGACATCCTAGTTACATTGATAAAATAACGTTATTAATTAGGAGAAACAGAAATGAAATTGAACGCAAAACAATTTGTAAAGCAACTAGGAGAAGATAATAAAGCATTATTTGAAGCTAGTGAAATGCAAGTAGAAGCTTACTTTAACAGTAATCCTTCACAAGAAAAACTAGTAGAGCACTTTGTTGGTCGTATGGTAAATGAAAGAATGAATATGACTGAAATCTCAGCTAGAATTGCTAATATGCCTGCTAGTACATCAGTAGAAGAGTTAACACTGTTAACAAAACAAGCATCTGATGAAGCTAAACACTTTGGTATGGTTAAAAATGTAATTGAACATATTACAGGTGAAAAACTAGACGTTGAAGCGGCTATTAAAGCTGAAGAAGCAAATCCAACTGCAAAAGGTGCGGCACTATTAGAAAAATATGAAGCATCTACAGATCCAGTAGCAATGGCGGCATATCAGTTTATTGCAGAAGGACGTGCAGAAGCTGTATGGTTTAAAATGGCTGATTGTATCCAAGACGAATATATTAGTACAGTGTATTCTAAGATTGCTAAAGATGAAGGTTTCCACAGTAACATCGGTAAACGCTCATTAGAACTTCTAGCTACAGACGAAGATGTTCAAGCAAGAATTGAACAAATTGCTCGTACAATGCGTATGGACTTATTTGCTGTTAGTTGTATGAACACAACTGCTTTACCAGAAGCACAAAAATTAATTGATGAGGCTTACTCAGCATAATTAATTATATAAGTTGAAATAATAAAAAGGGGCTTAGGTCCCTTTTTTTTCGGATAAAATCAATGAAAGATTATACTACTATAGTTAAATGGGCTAGTGCAATAACTATATTGTGTGCAATGGTGCTCCATACCTTAGGCATTACTCCTTGGAACTCATTACTACAGTTATTAGGTATTGCCGGGTGGACGTATGTTGCTATTAAATGGAATGAACGAGCCTTGTTGTTAAATTTCTTACCTCAGGTGTTAATTATAGTGCCTGGATTAATTTATATTATGTACTACCAATGAAAATAGCGATATCACAAAGACAGACTATAATTAACGATCGAACATACGATTGCTTAGAACACACTTGGCATAAAACTTTTAAAGGTCATGACATTTATCCTATTCCAAATATTGTGCATTTAGATCTCGAATGTGATCTACTGGTATTAAGTGGAGGTGAAAATACACAAGAGAGATTCTTAACTGAGATTAACTGTTATAATTACGCTATGGTAACTAATGTTCCGATACTAGGAGTTTGCCATGGTGCATTTTTATTAAATTATGTATATGACGGATTAAACAAAGAAGTTAAAGGACATCAAAATACAACACACGATATAGAAATGGAAGGAGAAACTTTCCAGGTAAACAGTTACCATGAGGCTGGTATATATACGCTAGGTAAGACATTAGATATCGTTGCTACAGATCCAGATGGTAACATCGAAGCATTTAAACATAATACTCTGGAACACTGGGGTATTGTTTGGCACCCAGAACGTATGAAAGAACCGCTATTTCCATCAGACTTTAGGAAGTTTCTTGATAATGACTACCAATAAACAGATGCTACTACTAACAGGGCCACAAGGTGCAGGTAATCACTTATGGGCAAAAGTATTCAGTCAACATCCAGAAGTGTTTGGTTGGAAAACACTGTTAGAAAACTATTGGGAACCACACCGCACTGCAGAACCATTTGCTGAGTATTGGAAGGACCCTAGCCTGTTAGGTAAGTTTGATTGGTCGCAAAGTGACTACTACTTTACAAGCATATCAGTTCCATTGGGTATTCCCGATAGCAAAGAAAATCCTGTATGGGAACCTAATTTAGATTTATTCAAGCGTGTTGTTGAACGAGAAGGAGTTGATGTTAAGGTTGCTATAATTGGCAGAGATCAAAGTATATTAAATGAACAGCAACACCGAATAAGAACACAATCAACACTACCTATGTTCTTAAAGCAACTAAGGTTCACTACAGGAACTCCTATATTTTTAAGTTACGAACTACTGTATCTATATCAAGATGAATATGTTAAAACACTAGATGTAAATATTCCAGTAGACTCAAATGTTGGTCATTTACTAGAAGATGATGCTAATAAAAAGTATGTACACAGTGTTGACAGCAGTGAACTAGATACAGGCAATCGCAAAGGAGTAACATTTAAAAAACGACCATGAAAAAACTCTTAATCATAACAGGGCCACAGGGAAGTGGTAATCACTTATTCAGCCGTATCTTATCTACAGGCACGCAAATAGGTGGGTGGAAAAGTTTGCTTGAAAAATATTGGGTACCTAGTGATGAGGAACCGTTTGCAGACTATTGGGTCAATCCTGATAGTCTTACCGACACACAATTTGAAGGATTCGACTATTGGGTAGCTAATGTTAGTTGTCCTTTCTTTTATGATGGCACACGCTATGTACCTAAAATTGTAGAAGTAGCACAACGGGCAAGCACGCTAGGACTAGATGTTACAATTGCTATTATTACCCGAGATAAAAATATTAATGCAGAACAACAGTTACGTGTACGTAAGGAAATAACCACTCCAATTGCACAAGAATACTACTATAACGACCTCATTCCTAGTGGTTTTCCGGTACATTTCTTATCAAATGAGGCATTATTTTTACACCGTGAGCATTACCTACAATGGATGTCAAAAATACTAGATTTTCCTATAGATTATACTAATCCTGATATCTTTAAGTTTATAGATCAAGATCCTAATAGCAAATATGTTAAGCACGTAGACCAATATTGGTTAGATCAAGAAGTGTGGACGGGAATTCAATCTAAGAAGGCCCGTGGCATTGATAAATAATAGAAACACTAGAAAAAGAGTATACAATGGGTAAAGAAATAACAGACGTAATAGACAACACTAAAGATATCTTCATGACAGATAGTTCCTTATCTTCACTGCTTGACTTTGAGCGTGTGCTCGATGAATTAGATCTTTATGTATTTGCAAACTGGAAAAAAGGCGAGTTAGTTGAAGGACCAGTATATGAAAAATATTTTGTAACTTGTACATTTATGTATCCATTAAAGTTAATGCCTGATCCACGTGGTGGAGAAAGATTACTTGGATATGACTGTGAAGTGTTCTATGCTAAGGATGAATTATTATATCCAATGCAGGTTAAAAATCCTAGTGATTATCAACCAGGAACAAAAATGCCTAAAATGGCTAAGATGCCAGTATGGCTAGTAACTATTGTTATGCCTAAAAAATTAATGCAAGAAATACAACAAGGTAGTCTAGAACTAGAAGGAACTACATTAGATCTAGAAGATATTGAATCAGCATATGAAGAAGGCACTCAGGACTCTATGTCGACACAGGAACAAGAAGAGGCACAAAATGACACAGACATCTAAAATTGTAGAAACAATACTAACCAGAGAAAGACTGCTTAGAGAAAGTCTAGAAATTGGCGACCTTAAAAGATTAGTAAAAAGTGAATTACACATAGACGAATATAAAAGTAAAATGGGCGAAGATAAAGACGTCTCTGTAGTTAGTTTTAAAGTATCAGGAAAAGAACCTGGTAATGATATAGTTAGTTTCATTGAAAAAGGTTATCCTTTTGTATTAGATGCTGATGTTAGTTCAGGCGAGAAAGAAGATGGTGATTACTTAGTGTTTGTTGAGCTAGAAAGAGATGACGAGCTAGCTAGTCATATAGTGGAACTAATAGATGATATGCTTGGCTTAACAGATCAAACAATGGAAGAATGGCGTTTTAAATGTTATAAGTGTAAAGATCCAGAACACGAAACAGAGCTTACACTAGACAATCTTAAAGACACAGTTATTATGTCACCGGAACTATATGAAAAAAAATATGGCAGTAGCGATCAAGAAGAAATTGATGATGCCGAAGAAGAAATTGATGATCAACAAGATGCTGAACTTGCAAAAGAGCTCGACGAAATGAAAACAGCCGCGGGTGTGAAAGTGACCACTACAGCACCAGTGAATGAATTTACAGACAGTGTAAGAGTGGCCGCAGGACTTAAATAGGAGAAATATTATGACAGATTGGATTAAGAAACGTTGGGCTGAAAGAAGCTCACAAAGTGGTGTAGCACTAGTAGCATTTGGTGTTATCGCTATTGTATTCAAACCATTAATAACAGTTGCGGCTTACGTTGCAATTATATATGGTGGATACCAAATTTGGAAGAAAGGTTAATAGTTAGCCTTTCTCCTGTTTTATCAACGAAAGGAATGTATAATGAAATTATCTAAGAACTTTACTCTGGCAGAGTATACCAAGAGCCAAACAGCTTTACGAAACGATATAGACAATACTCCCAATGACGCCCACCTAGAAGCCGCAAAAGCCCTATTTGAACAAGTAGTACAACCTGTAAGAGATAGGTTTGGTCCTACAGTAATTAATTCAGGATATAGAGGGCCGGAACTAAATGAAAAAGTTGGCGGATCACCTACAAGTCAACATTGTTTAGGACAAGCAGTAGACATTGAATGCCCAGGCATTGCCAATGCTGACATAGCCGAATGGATTAGTAAGAACACTGACTATGATCAAGTTATATTAGAATTTTATACTCCAGGCATACCAGACTCAGGTTGGGTACACGTAAGTTACAAAGATAACGGTGACAATCGCGGCTTTGCATTAACAGCTATGAAAGAACACGGAAGAACAGTTTATAAAACTGGGCTAATAAAATAATAGTATGTGGATATTAAACTTTATACCCGATGCACTACTAAGTTGGACGATTAACCTCGCTCTACTAATTGGTGGTGTATTACTAATACTTGGATTTGTAACCAAATTTATTCCGCTACTAGGTAGTAAGGCACAGCTAGCAAGAATTATTGGTATTGTTATTTTAATACCAGCATTATACTTTAAAGGTGGATACGGTGTTGAGCAGTTCTACCAAAGTAAAATAGCAGAGCTTAATGAAAAAATAGAACTAGCTGAAAAAGAATCAGCTGACCTTAATGCTCAAATTGAAACTCAAGTTATAACCGTAACTAAAGAGATTGAGTCAGACACAGCCGAAACCAAATATCTAATAGAATCAATGAAAGAACAAATTAATAAAGGATGTGAGCTATCTGAAGAAGCAGTTAATTTGTATAACAAAGCAATTAAGGGTAAAGAATGAGTAAAATGAGAGATGCGATAACAAAAATTACATTTGTTGCAGTTTTAGTTGTAGTAGCTGTTTTCATCACTGGATGTTCTACTGTTGTGCCAGTAACAATGAAGTTCCCTCACGCTCCGGAACCATTATTAGAAAAAACACAGCCATTACAAACAGTACCTGAAGATACTAAAGATTTATCAGTGATACTAGATAATGCTAACGATAATTATAGCAGGTATCATATACTAGAAAAAAAGTATAACGCTTGGCAAACTTGGTATAATCAGCAAAGAATAATACATCAACAAGTAACCGAAGAGTAAATTTATCAATAACCGAGGAAAGTATTATGTTTAATTGGATTAAAAAACTATTTAGAACTAGCTATACTAAAGCAGAGCTTAACGGCTTTAATAAAATAGAGCTAGAACAAATTGGTCGTCGATGGGATATAGAGTTAGATCGTAGAGAGACCAAAGATAAATTAGTTAAAGAACTTTTAAAAGTGTTTAAAAAATAAATGAAAAGATTACTAATAACATTATCAATGTTACTGACATTGTCTGGCTGTGCTACAGTTAACGATGCCTGGGACTATTTTGATATGGCCCGCTTTGATAACAATGAATATATGTTAGCAAACAAGGTAAGGACGCAGGCAAATATAGGTGCTCGTAAATGTGGTACTCCGGAAATTAGTCGTGAAGTAACTAGGTTATGGGAAACAACTCAAGAGCTACGTAACTATAGTGAAAGTATTCCACGAAACGAAGAAACAGTTACTATGACTAGCGAACTAGGCGAGATTGTTTATAAGCTAGATAAAAGATATAGAGAAAAAGGCACAAGTGGTGTTTCAATGGCATACTGTACTTCGAAGTTTGGCAACATCGAAAAGAACGCAACTATTATCACTAATGTAGTTGGTAATAAACCTAGATAGCAAATGAAGAAAACATTACTAGCAGTCAGTGACGGTAACGGCGTTGACACTGCTAACTTCAAAAAATGGCCATCGTTATTACAGGCATTGGCATCAGCTTCTTTAAAGATCAAAAACAAATCTGTAGTTGGTGCTAGCAATGAGATGATACTAATGCAAATTGCAGAATCAATTGAAAGTGAAAATATTGATTATGCTGTTATTCAATGGACAATCCCATTACGAGTTGATATAGTAGCTGATGACTTTTGGAATCAGCAAGCTAATATCGATCCTGTCTACCATTTTAATATTGTACCATCCAACAATCATAATTGGTGGGTTACTAGCGACAGCAACAATCCATACATAAAAGAATATCACTCTAAATATATTAAAGAATGGCAAGCGACTCAACGTAGTCAATCATATATGCTGTCAGCCGCGGCAATATTACAAAATAAAAATATTCCTTTTATCTTTACATTAGCATATAAATTTAATTTTGTTGGTCCGTTAACATCGGCTGTTAAAAATTTACCATGGTTAGACCAAGACCTAGATAGCTTTAGATATACTAGTGCATATATAGATCTTGATCAAGGAAAAGCACAGCCACACTCTGCTATACAACTTGAATGGTTAAATACTATTGTTAAACCTAACTGTGATTTTATTGAGTATGATCCAAATCGATATAAAAAGATAATTAATAGTATACAAGGAGAAAAATCATGAACGTAGAAAAAGAATTAGAAGAATGGGTAGGAAATAATAACACTGAACTAGCTAACTGGGCAGGAGACGTGCTTAGTCTTAAAAAACAACACGATAGTGGTGCATTAAGTACTGACGAATATAAAGAGTTGCTTGAAGATATCAAACACTCAGAAAATATTTCTAAAGCGGCTGACGATCTGCAGGTGCGTTCAAAAGCAAATGATATGTTAGATAACCTAATTACAGGATTGGGTGCAGTCCTTTAAATATACGCTGTTTATGCTAAATACTAGTAGACAAAACGCACTAGGAGCAAAACAAATGGCAGAAGAAAAGAAATTTCACCCAGCAGATACAAACGGTGACGGTAAAGTATCTAAAGAAGAAGAAAGAATGTATCTTGAATATAAGCGTAAAGAACTTGAAGACGCTGACGCAATGCGTGATGCACAAAGACAAATGACTTGGTATGCACTGTTTGGTATGTTACTATATCCATTTGCTGTTGTATTAGCAAATCTAGCAGGTCTAGATCAAGCATCAAAGATATTAGGTGATATGGCGGCCACATACTTTGTTTCAGTAGCGGCAATTGTTATGGCATTCTTTGGCAAGACTGCATATGAAAATAAAAATAAACCACCACTGAAATAAATCAGAAAAAATATGGTAAACTAATACTTGTATTAAATACTAAGGTAAGCTATAATATACATTAGCTTACCTTTTTTAATGAACACACAGGAAGAAAGAATGCAACAATTAAGAACCATGGAAGATTATGTGGAAGAACAAGGTCCTCTATTAGAGAGCTTGGTTTTATTAAATCAAAGTAAAGTTATAGTCGAAATTGGCGTTGCTGAAGCAAAGACAACCAAATATCTCTGTAACGGATCTAGACTACACGACGGTACAGTATATGGTTACGACCTGTGGGACACCCATGGATTAAACAAACAGTTTGAACATTGGTCATCAAAAGAAAAGTGTGAACAACACCTAAGAGATAATGACTGTACTAATTATGAACTTACACAAATAGACTCAACAACACAAGAATTTAAAGATTTAATTAAACAAAAACATCCAGTAATTGACTTCGCATTTATTGATGGTTGTCACAGTTACTCAGGCATTAAAAATGACTTTGATGTTTTATATCCGCAACTATCGGAAACTGGTGTTATAGTATTCCATGACACAATGAGTATTGACGGTTGTAGAGAATTTATGATTGATCTACGTACTAAATTTAATGATGGTACATTTGATCTTGTTACATTCCCATATGGCTCTATGATTTTTAGTGATGGTATAAAAAAAGATAGACGCACAGGGATATCAGTATTAGTTAAACGTGGGTTTGCTGTTATTCCTCAACCCATTGACGAACAATGCAATCTAGAGGAACACTTCGACGACATATATGTTAAAGAAGAAACGTGGTACGAGAAAGAATTAAAAAAATATAGTAAGAAAAAATAAAATAACTAAAGTGGACATATAATATGGCTGATGCATATTCAACACTTGGGGTGCCTAGAGGGGCCTCAGAGCAAGACATTAAAAAGGCTTATCGCAAATTAGCAAGTACTAATCATCCTGATAAAGGTGGTGATACTGCAAAGTTTCAAGCGATACAGGGAGCCTATGAAACTCTTACTGATCCAGTAAAGAGACAACAACACGATAATCCAAATCCTTTTGCTCAAGCTCAAGCGGGCCAGGGCGGTGGGTTTGAATTCCAATTTGGTGGTGGAGATATGCACGATTTATTTTCACAAGTGTTTGGTGCCGGAGGCCATCCGTTTCAACAACGCCAACAACCTCGTAAAAATAAAGATCTACGCATAAATCTGCAGGTAACTTTAGCAGATACATTATGGGATCAACAAAAGAAAGTTAGTGTACAAGCTACCAAAGGTGATAGGTTTGAAGTTGATGTAGGTATACCACGTGGGGTAAGTAATGGTACTACAATTAAGTATACAGGGCAAGGTGATAACTTTTTTGATTCGTTGACGCGAGGTGATCTTTATGTTATAATAACTATACAGCCAGACGCTAACTTTGAAGTACACGGACCTAATGTACTTACTACTTTAGAAATCACTGGTATAGAAGCTATAACAGGTTGTGATAAATCTGTTATTGGAATTGACGGTAAAGAATTCACAGTTGCAATTCCTAAAGCCTGTCAGTACGGAACTAAGTTTGGTCTTAGTCAACAAGGACTTTATCAACTAAATGGTGCACCCGTTAGAGGTGACCTAATAGTTAATGTAAAGATAGTAACACCCGAGCTAACTGAAGAACAATTAAGTATTCTTAGAAACCTGGATTCAGACAGCTAAGTATTTTAATAAAAAAGAAAAGGATTAATAGTGAGTATACACAGTAACCCTGAAGTTGAAAATATAGTTAATCAAGCTACTAAAATGGCACGTGACTATAAACACCAATACGTGACACTTGAACATCTATTGATTGCATTAATAGAAGATCCAAAATTTACTAAACTGTTGCAAGATTTCGAAGTGCAAATCGATGATTTGCTAAGAGATCTATACGATTATATCGGTAGACAAGACTACTTGGTATATACTGCTAATCCGTCTATTAACGGAGAAAGCGTTGGGGAAGGTGTTGACCCTGAAAAGAAACAAGAGCCACAACGTACACATAGTTTAGAAAGAGTATTTAATCGTGCATTTACACAGGTTCTATTCTCAGCTCGCGAACAGATGGAAACTATTGATTTATTCCTTAGTATCAGTCAAGAGCCTAACAGTCACGCCTGTTACTTCTTATTAAAATGGGGTATTAATCGTAGACAGCTAGTAGAATTCTATACTAAAATACACGGCACTCTTAGTCCAGCTAAAGGAAAAAGAAAATTAGATAATGTTGAAAAAATACTAGAGGAGTTCTGTGAAAATCTTAACACTAGAGTTAATGAAGGATTTATTGATCCTGTAATTGGCAGAGGTGTAGAACTAGAAGAGATATCACAAGTACTTGCACGTCGTCATAAATCAAATGTATTAATGATTGGTGATCCGGGTGTAGGTAAAACAGCAATAGCAGAAGGACTAGCACATAAAATTGTTAACGGTAACGTTCCAGAATATCTATTAGGATATACTGTTTATAATTTAGAGATAGGAAGTCTATTAGCTGGCAGTAAATACCGAGGCGAGTTCGAAGAAAAATTAAAAGATGTACTAATGGCCTTAAACAAAAAAGGTAAATGTATATTGTTTATTGACGAAGCACATCAAATGCAAGGTGCTGGGTCAGGTGGGTCGAGTTCAGTTGATTTAGCTAATATGCTGAAACCAGCATTAAGTAAAGGCACTATAAAAGTTATAGCGTCTACTACGTTTGAAGAATACACACAGAGTTTTGAAAAAGATCGTGCATTAATGAGACGATTCTATAAACTTAATATTGATGAGCCAAGTTCAGAAATAGCTATAGATATATTAACTGGTCTTAAAGTACACTTTGAAAAATTCCATGGCGGAAAAATAACTGACGATGCTATTACTGCCGCTGTAGAACTTTCAGTAAGACATCAGACTGATAAACGTTTACCAGATAAAGCTATTGATCTTATTGATATGAGTTGTGCCAAGAAGAAAATTGTAGATCCAAAGTTTATTGTTAGTAAAGTTGATATAGTTGAAACTCTAGCAAAAGCTACTGGTATACCAAAAGAAAATTTATTGTCTGAAAAAGCCAGTGAAAATTTAATAAATCTTGATGAAGCAGTTAAAGAAAGATTATATGGACAAGAAAAAGCAGTTGAAGATGTATTAGAAAGAATATACGTAGCTAAAGCAGGAATGAAATCACATAACAAACCAATGGGTAATTTCTTATTTTTAGGACCTACTGGTACTGGTAAGACAGAGCTATGTAAAATACTTAGTGAAGAAATGTCAATGAAGTTACTAAGATTTGATATGAGTGAATATCAAGAAAAACACAGTATGGCCAAGTTAATTGGTGCGCCTCCGGGCTATGTTGGGTATGAAGACGGTAATCTAGGTGGCGGATTATTAATAAGTGAAGTTGAACGTAACCCACACGCAATTATCTTGCTAGACGAAATTGAAAAAGCACATCCAGACATTAGTAATCTATTACTACAGATAATGGATGAAGGTAAGATTACAGGATCAAATGGTAAAGTAGCAGACTGTAGGAATTGCCTGCTTATATTAACTTCAAATTTAGGTGCCGCAGATGGTGAAAATAATGCTATTGGATTTGGTCGTGACCTAGAAAAAACAGGTACAGATGATGCGGCCGCTAAGAAGTTCTTTAAACCAGAGTTCCGTAACAGACTTGATGCTGTAATTAAATTTAGTAAACTTGACAAATTGTCAATGAAGAAAATTGTTGTTAAGTTTATAAATGAACTAAACGATTTACTAGTAGAGAAAAATCTTAAGGTTAGTCCTACAGAAAAATTAGTTGATCATCTAGTAGAAGTTGGGTTTGATCCTAAGATGGGAGCAAGACCGTTAGCACGTAAAATTAATGAACTTATTAAAGTTCCGTTAAGTAAAAAACTTTTGTTTGATAAGATAGTGCCTGGCAGTAATATAATTTGTGATTGGAATGGCGAACAAATTAATTTTATTATTACTCCACCTAATGATGTTAGTCTACTAGAAAACAAAATAGTCGACGATGATGG
>TARA_R110002033_G_scaffold2_12_pt1 | contig 25819 bp, 18 predicted proteins | sample TARA_R110002033 | Tara Oceans TARA_R110002033 (sample SAMEA4397051) | marine metagenome | biome: Polar Biome; feature: [SRF] surface water layer (ENVO:00010504); material: water (ENVO:00002006), including particulate matter (ENVO:01000060) such as... | depth 5 m
TTTTTAGTTTCTTTTTATTAGTTGAAAGAATACTTAACTCCTACTTGAAGTTTCCAAGTTTGACCAAAGTAGTAGTTATAGTCGTATGTCTTAACAGGATAATCACCACCAACTTGCACAAATGAGTAAGAAGGAACATTGTTAGCATCTTTGCCCTCGTATCTTAAAATCTGGCCACGATTTGAGATATTGTTATTTTTTTCTACACCCCATTCTGAATTTAACATATTACCTACATTTATGAAATCCAAACTAAATTGTAAAGTATTCTTAGTTTCACCTACATTTATGTAATACTCACGTAATAATCTCAAGTCGAAACTATGAACCCATGGGCTACGTGCTGTATTTGCTTCTGCATATTTTCCCTTATTTGCTTTCAAGTACTTATCTTGCTCCATAAAATTAAAGAAAGCATCTTCGTCTGCAGTGCTTATAAAATTGATATCACCTTTAGCTTTCGGAATGTAAATTAAATCAGCAGCAATACCATCGCCATTCATATCATTTGCATAGGTAAAGCTATATCCGTTAGGAGAGTAACCTGAATAAAACAAATTAACGAAAGTAGAAGATTTTAAAGAATCATTCCACCATGGAATTTTATATGAAGCAGATCCTATTACTTTACTTGGCACAACATATTGTGAACGTTGAAGCTCTGGCAAATGTGGTCCGTTAACTGTAACTAAACCAGTATAGGCAGAAGCAGCATTACTTCCAGGCATCCCAGACACTTCTTGTGATTCGGTATAAGTGTAAGCCGCCATTAATTTCAAATCATTTACTGGTTCTGCATTCACCGTAATATTACCAATTGCACCCCAACCTTTAGTTGTATTAGACAAAACGTATGCATTTTTTGAATTATAAGAAATGTCTCCACTAGCTGGGTAAATATATCTGTTATCAGGGCCCGAAAAACGTTCCCATGTTGCATCTGGTTGCTTTAGGTCATAATTTTTAAGCATAACACCATTTAAGTTTTTAGTGTAAATACCTTCAACAGTCACCGATAAAGGGAAAGAAGTAGGAATTTCGAAATCTAAGGCTAAAGAAGATTTCCATACTTGTGGCATTTTAAAATTAGGATCTACACCATTAATATCACGTGGTAAAACACCATCCTCAGGAGTGATTGTATTTGGTAAATTTAATCTTTGAATCATTTCATTTACATCAGTAATCATTGGTCCAGCTAAGCCAGCTAAAGCAGGGCTAACAGAACTTATAGAACCATCAGCATTATATCTAGTAGTTGCAGCATAACTTCCTTGTACCATACCTGAGTTGGTTGGCATATTGGTGAAAAATACCAATGGCAATCTTCCAGAAAAAATACCGGTTCCTCCTCGAAGTTTCATTGATTGATTTCCTTTTACATCCCATGTAAAACCGACTCTTGGTGATAACTGAACATTTGAATCTGGCCATTTACCTGTATCAATTTTTCTCCCTCCAAAGTCTAAGTTATAAATTGCATTGTTTCTAATAATATTATCTTCATACTTCAAATAATCGGCACGAATTCCATAAGATAATTTGAAATTATCATTAACATTCCACTCATCTTGAAGATAAATTCCTAATTGATTGAAAGCAACTTCAGCATTTGGGTTTTTTTCACCATCATAGCCGTATGTTAATGCAAAATCTCTTGGAGCTGCTTCATTAAGAAAGTCATCAATACTAGCATAGCGATAATAACCCGTTCCATTTCTCATGTAGGAATTATTTGCTAACTGGTGTTCAAAACTTACTCCACCAGTAATTTTATGACTATCTAAATAATAGGTTAAATTATCGATAATTGTGAATGTATTGTTATTAACTGCATTATTCCAAGTGAATAGTTCATAACCAGCAGACATATAAGGTTCAAGAATCTGTTCTCCACCTGTCGTGACCCCATTCATAATATCAATAAAGGGAAATGGTGAAGAATTTGAACCACGTGCATCTTGTATTTTCGAATAAGTGGTAAGGAATTGATTTGAAAGCTTATCAGAAATTCTAGTATTTAAATCCAATGATAATGAATTCACAATATTATCCATAGAATATAGAGAATTAGAGAAAGCCATTGAGTATTGTGAAATACGATCCATAGCTCTGTTACGGAAACCAGCATCTGTTGAGTTACCATTCGTAGAGTTCCATCTTTGGTTTTTAGTGTGGTTATAACGTACACTCAATTTGTTCGCATCATTGATATTCCAGTCAATACGAACAAGAAGTTTTTTATTAGTTTCATCTGCAGGATAATCACTGTATGATCCTGGATCATAGCCATAGTTAGTTAATAAATGCTGTCTAACTCTTTCCATATCTGCAATAGTAGTGCGCGAAAGCGACAAATCAAGGTTAGCAACACCATCTTCTGAAGGTCTCCAAGTAACAACTTGCCCTGGTTTAATTATAGATTCTACGTTAGCGAAAAAGAACAATTTATTTTTGATTATAGGCCCTCCAAAAGTTGCACCATAAATTTTTGTTGATTCCTCAGGTCTTACTCCAAAATCAACATCACCAATTCTATTACCTCGCATATCTTGGTTAGTAAAATAGGTATAAGCAGTCCCTTTAAAGGTATTAGTTCCCGATTTAGTAATCGCATTTATACCGCCTCCAATAAAATTTGTTTGGCGAACATCAAAAGGAGCTATTACGACTTGAACTTCTTCAATCGCATCTAATGAAATTGGACTTCCACCACCAGGCAAACTAGAGCTAAGTCCAAAATTGTTATTAAAATTAGCCCCATCAATTGTGAAGTTCGTTGAACGACCGTCACCACCAGCAATGCTCATTCCATTTGCATATGGAGAAAGACGAGCAATATCTGTAATACTTCTATTAATAGTTGGCATAGAAGTCAACTGTACGTTAGAAATATTTGTCGTTGCACCTGTTTTATCTGCCGTAAACTTTGTTCTCTTAGCAGAGACAACAACTTGATCTAAGGACACATTTTCTTCAGATAAAACAACATCGTGAAGATAAGGTGCTCCTAAACTAATCATAATATCCTTAGTTATGCTTTTTGCATATCCAAGAAAAGACACTTCTACAGTGTATGGTCCACCAACACGCATCCCTTGTAAATTATAACGCCCATCGACATTTGTAATACTACCATAGGTAGTACCTGAAGGTATATGAGTTGCAACTACTGTTGCACCCATAACAGGTCCTTGGGCATCTGTAACTCGACCACTCATACTGGAAGAGGTTACTTGAGCCATCATGACTGTACTGCATAGTAAAGCTACAGACATTAATAAAAATTGAGCAGTTTTTTTCATAATTTTAAAACATATTAAATCACTTGAATTAGTAAAGTAAAAATAGCTATAAAATTATTTTTAATATTACCCTTATGTTAATAAATATTAACAATTGTGTATATAATAATTAACGCAATCTTAACACTATTTAAATTAGAAAAAAACCGATTTAGCAAGCTATTAATGCGGTTATGATAAGTTCTTGTAATAATTTAACAAATTGGTGGTGGAAGAATCATGTTTATTAACCGTTGAATTGTTAAATTCCTTTAAAATTTTACTCGCTAATTGCTTTCCTAATTCAACACCAAACTGATCGTAACTAAAAATATTCCAAATAACACCCTGAACAAATATTTTATGCTCATACATGGCTATAAGTTTTCCTAAACTTTCTGGAGTTAGTTTATTAATAAAAATCGTGTTGGTTGGTTTATTACCTGCAAATACTTTAAACGGTAACAACGTCTCACTAGCTCCTTCGGCTTTTACTTCAGCACGAGTTTTTCCATTTAACAAGGCTTCTGTTTGTGCTAAAAAGTTTGATATTAATTTGTCTTGATGATCTTGATTACCGTGCAACGATTTTGTAAACCCAATAAAATCAGCAGGAATTAATTTGGTTCCTTGGTGTATTAACTGAAAAAACGCATGTTGAGAGTTTGTTCCTGGCTCTCCCCAAATAATAGTGCCTGTTTGATAGTCTACAGGATTGCCATTTCTATCTACACTTTTACCATTACTTTCCATAATACCTTGTTGCAAATAGGTTGCAAACTGATTCAGATATTGAGAATACGGAATAATAGCTTCACTTTCTGCTTTAAAGAAGTTATTATACCAAACACTTATTAAGGCTAAAATTACCGGAATATTAGTTTTGAAGTCTTCATTTTTAAAATGAGTATCCATTTTATGAGCGCCTTCAAGTAAACTATCAAAATTAGAATAGCCTACAGCCAAACTTATTGATAACCCAACCGCACTCCAAAGTGAAAAACGACCTCCAACCCAATCCCACATAGGGAACACATTCTTTTCATCAATTCCAAAAGACTTAACATGCTCAATATTGGTTGAAACCGCTACAAAATGTTTTGCAATAGCATCTTCTGGAGCAACTTTTAAAAACCACTCCTTAATGGTGTTCGCATTAGACAACGTTTCTTGTGTTGTAAATGTTTTTGAAACAATGACGAAAAGAGTCGTTTCTGGGTTTAATGTTTTTATAACTTCATTTACATGATCCCCATCCACATTACTCACAAAATGAGTCGTTAAGTGATTTTTATAAAATTGTAATGCTTCAACTACCATAGCGGGTCCAAGATCAGAACCTCCTATACCAATATTTACAACATCGGTAAAACATTTTCCTGTAAATCCTTTTCTATCTCCATTAACAACTTCATTCGTAAAGGCTTCAATCTTTTGTTTTACCTGATAAATTTCTGGCATTACATTAACTCCATCAACTTCAAAATTAGCCGTTTTTGGTGCTCGCAATGCAGTGTGTAAAACTGCTCTTCCCTCTGTTTGATTTATAAGTTCTCCTGAAAACTGACTCTGAATGGCTTCTTTTAATTTAACATCTTCAGCTAACTGCAATAAATGGCTTAATGTTTCTTCAGTAATTCTATTTTTTGAAAAATCAACATAAAAATCATCCCATTTAATGGTGAATTTATCTGCTCTATTTTTGTCTTCAGAAAACAAATCTTTCATTTGAACATCTTGCATGTCTTTGAAATGTTTTTGAAGATGTTTCCATGAATTAGTTTCTGTTGGGTTTATATTAGGAAATGCCATTATTTTATCTGTGAAATTAAATTATTCTCAACGTTTTTATCTTCTAATCTTTCCTCTTTTATCTCTTTAAAGGGAATGCTGTCTAACTGTTTTTTTATAGGTTTTATAAAATCAAAAAACTTCGCTTTAAGTGCCTCTGAAATCGGTTCAGCCTCAGGTAGTTTTTCTCTTAACGGGTCGACTTGTCTTCCGTTTTTCCAAAACCGGTAACATACATGAGGACCTGCTGTATTCCCTGTCATACCAACCCAACCAATAACATCACCTTGCTTTACAAACTGCCCTACTTTAACCTTTCGTTTTTGCATGTGGAGGTACTGTGTTTCATAAGTTGCATTATGCCTTATCTTCACATAATTACCATTACCACTTGTATAACTTGCCTTTGTTACAGTACCATTAGCAGTTGCCATGATTGGTGTTCCAACTGGGGCTGCAAAATCAGTTCCTTTATGAGGTCTGATTTTATTTCCGTAATAAGCAATACGTCTTCTTAAATTATATCGAGATGATATTCTGCTAAACTGCACAGGCGCCTTTAAAAAAGCACGTCGGAGGTTTTTTGCGTCTTCACTAAAATAATCCTTTATATGTTTTAAACTATCTGTTTCAAATTGAAACGCATAAAAGGGTTCGTTGTTATGTAAAAAATAAGCGGCTTTAACATTATAAACACCCGCATAAATAGAATCATCAATATACTTATCTGTGTAAATAACTTTGAATTTATCTCCTTTTTGAAGTCTGTTGAAATCAATAGTCCAAGCATAAATCTCATCGGCCATTTTATAAGCTAAACGTAAACTTAAACCTTGCTCGTCTAGAGCTTCAGAAATATTTGTTTTAATCACTCCTGTAGCCGTTTTTTCAATATAAGTAATTGGTTTCCTGCTAGTATAAGCATGTATGGAATCTTGAAAGTTAATCACCACATATTCCTCAAGAGTTGGCTGGTAAATAAAACATTTTGGTTCGTGCAATGAGTCTTTAGAGCAAAGCAAAGTATAAGGCTTTCCTACTTGTAACCCTCTGGCAATATCAAAAGTATCTTTAGCTTTTTGAACAATATTAAAAATTTTAGGATATCCTAATTTATTGCGCTCTAAAATGTCCCCAAAGGTATCACCGTTTCTTACAGTATCTCGTTTAACTACATAATCATTTAAATTAAACCCAAACTCGTGAACTTCCTCTGACTCAACAACGGCCAAATCGTCGGGTTCCTTTTTTAAATTTTGTTGTTCTTTTTCTTTACAAGTAAAAAAAGATATTGCTATTAAAATTAGTATTAAACTTCTGTTCCCCAATCCCGTAATTCTTCGTCTGTCCATAAATCTGGAAAAAATATTCTTTTTTGATATTTTGGATGCATATACTTTACCCATTCACTTCCTCCTGTTGCTTCGGTGGTTTGCCCACCAATATTTAAATAATGATTTGCTGTATTATAATGTGCCATAACCCATTTTATATTGACCGTATAGTCATAATGTCGCATGGCTTTTATTAATTCTTTATTCTCTTTTTCTGCTTGTGGCAAAGACTTAAACTTAGTCCACAAATTATGTGTGTTATAAAATTTTGTAAATCTAATAAATTCCTCTTTGTATTTCTGTTCAAAAACTGTTAATGTATAACTTTTTTTTCCTGTTTTATAATCTTTCCCAGCTGCCTGCCAATACAAATGTTCAAAAGCATTTTCGTAGGATGAATTTCTATCTATGGTTTCTCTAAAACGGTTATCAATAAGGTTAATAAGTTCGGTTGACGCAAACTCAATTTTTCTGTACTGAGCACTTTGGAAACCACTTGCAGGCGTTAAGGTGGTTCTGAATTTGTTGTATTGCTCAACATCCATTCCATCTTTCATAATACTAAAAGATGAAGTAAGCATATCAAAATAACGACTGATGCGCATCATTTTTGACGAAAACAATACAGCACTTACGTCTTCTGTTTTTGCCACCTGCTCAATTTCGCTAAGAATCATTTTAAACAATAACTCATTAATTTGATGATACATGATGAAAACATTTTCATCGGGCAAAGTCGTACGAGTTATTTGAAGATTTAAAAGCGCGTCTGTTTGAATATAATCCCAATAGGTAATAGGTTTGCTATATAACAATCCTTCTAAATGAACATCTAAGTCTTGTTCTATTTTATTATATTTCTCTCTAAGTTGATCAGTTATTTTTGTTTTCAAATTCTTTTAATTATCAACTACTACCTTAAAAGAGTGTTGCAATCCTTTAAAAGCTTCCAAATCAGCCCTTAAAGACCCCACTGCTAAATCTGCTCTGATTCGTAAAGGTAATTTATTTTTATCTCTGGAAACCCAAAGTGTTAAACTTTCTTCTTCTTTAAAAACACGCCCAGCCATTACATAAGGTCTAAATTTCAAACATTCTATATTCCCAAAATCTGTACTAATAGTTTCTTCTCCTAAATATTTTAGCTTAAAACCATAGTTTTCTTTATCAAAAAACATGTCTGTTCTAATCTCATCACCAATTTTCAAATCTTTTGGATTTATAGTATTACGTAAATAGTAATAGGTTGACACCATGTCTTGAATATTTGGTGTGGTAGCATATACAGTTTTGGTATTGTTTTTTTTATCTGTTACATAGGCTTTGTTTTCTCTATGGTCAAAATCAATCTCCAAATCTTTTGTGTAACCTCCTTCATCTATATTTCTTATAAACTTATAAGGCAATAAGGTTTCTCTGTCGAAATAGCTTTCATATCTATCTTTTACTTTAAAAAACCATTTGATCATACCTGTTGTCCAACCCTTTCCTGTTACATGATAAACATCTTTATCATTAAGTTTTGTTTCTTTAACTGAAAGAGTTGCATTTCCTGCTTTTAAGAATCCACTATAGCTCATTCTAAATTTAAACCATTCACCATCACCAAATGAAGATTCTTGTTGAGAAAACGACAAATGCATCGTAAATATTGCGGTAACTATAAGTAGTGTTTTTTTCATTTGTTATTGGGTCATTGATAATATAACTTCTTTACAATTATATTTGTTTCAAATAAAGAAATTACAATTACTGTTCCAAAAATATAAAAATTACTTTAACGGTCTGTCATTATAAGAAGAGCTTAACGTTAATTTGTTACAAAAAACAGCATACGCTACCAGGAATTGATAGCGTATGTTGAAAATTTTGATATGTATATTTACTAAAGCGTTCCTCTATTGGCTTGCTCTCTTTCAATAGACTCAAAAAGTGCTTTAAAATTTCCTGCTCCAAAACCTTTAGCTCCCATGCGTTGAATAATTTCAAAAAACAATGTTGGTCTGTCCTCAACTGGTTTTGTAAAAATTTGAAGTAAATAACCTTCTTCATCGGCATCTACCATGATAGATAAATTTTGAAGCTCATTCAAATCTTCTGTCATCATATCTTTATGTTCTCCTAATCTGCGTGGAATGTCATCATAATAGGCTTGTGGTGGTGGTGGTAAAAACTCAACACCTCTTGCTTTTAATTGAGACACGGTAGCAATAATATTGTCTGTTGAAACTGCTATATGCTGTACTCCTGCACTTTCGTAAAAATCTAAATATTCTTCTATTTGAGAACGTTTTTTACCTTTTGCAGGTTCGTTTATGGGGAATTTTATACGTCCGTTACCATTACTCATCACTTTACTCATGAGGGCAGAATATTCGGTATGAATTTGTTTGTCATCAAAGGATAGGAAATTTTCGAACCCCATCACCTCTTCATACCACTTTACCCATGTATTCATTTGTCCCCAACCTACATTGCCAACCATATGATCAATATATTTGAGTCCAACAGGTGTTGGATTATAATCTGATTCCCATTTTCTGAAACCTGGCAAAAACGTTCCGTTATAATTTTTGCGTTCTACAAACATATGTACTGTTTCTCCATAGGTGTAAATGCCTGCACGAACCACTTCTCCATGCTCATCTTTTTCTACCACAGGCTCCATATATGATTTGGCACCTCGTTTGGTGGTTTCCTCATAAGCTTTTTTAGCATCTTCAACCCAAAGCGCAATAACCTTAACACCATCACCATGTTTTACAATGTGCTCATTAATTGGTGATTTACTGCTTAAAGGTGTTGTCAACACTAAGGTTATTTTGTCTTGTTTTAACACATAACTTACCGAGTCCTTCGAGCCTGTTTCTAAACCTCTATATGCATAGGATTGAAACCCAAAAGCCGTTTTGTAAAAATGCGCCGATTGTTTGGCATTACCAACATAGAATTCGACATAATCGGTTCCTAAAAGTGGTAAAAAATCTTGCGCCCCTTCAAATATTTTTTCTAAACCGTAGTTTACTGATTTTACTTGTTTACTCATTAGTTTAATTTAGAATAGAGAAGATAGAATAGAGAGAAAAGACTTTTAGAGTTTGTTTTGAAAGCTCATTGTCATTTTTTGGAACTCCGCTATTTTTTCTTCTAATGTTTTTAATTGTTCTTCTGAAATATATTCTCTTTTATTCGCTATAATTAATTGTGTTTCAAGTTCAAATGATGAACCCAAAGAAATATCTAAGAAATGTGAAAAAGATTTGTCTGTTCTAGATGAACCCTCAGCTATATTACTTGGAATTGAGACAGAACATCTGTTGATTTGTGAAACCAATCCAAACTTCTCTTCTTTTGGAAAACTATCAGTAACTTTAAAAATATCATCTACAATTTCAATTCCTACATTCCAAATTTTAAGGTTCTTATAGTTATGTCTTATTCTATTATTCAACTTCTCTTTTCTTTTTTCTTGATTCTCTTTTCATTTTTTACTCCAACCAAGACTTATGATAGTTTTCATCGGCAATTTTCATTGCCTCCTCTGTGACCATTAATGGTTTAAAAGTATCTACCATAACCGCTAATTCTTCTGTTTTTGTTTTACCTATGCTTCGCTCGGTTGCTCCGGGATGTGGGCCATGAGGTATGCCTGCAGGGTGCAAGGAAATATGACCTGCAGCAATATCGTTTCTGCTCATAAAATCGCCATCTACATAATACAACACCTCATCACTATCTATATTACTATGATTATAAGGGGCTGGAATAGACTGCGGATGATAATCGTACAATCTAGGAACAAAACTACATACTACAAAGGCATCGGTTTCAAACGTTTGGTGCACTGGAGGCGGTTGGTGAATTCTTCCTGTTATGGGTTCAAAATCATGAATTGAAAATGCATAGGGATAATTAAATCCATCATAACCAACAACATCAAACGGATGTGATGCATACACCATATCAAAAATGTCATTCTGCTTTTTAACTTTTATTAAAAAGTCTCCCGATTCGTTATACGTTTCAAGTTCTTGTGGTTGACGAATATCACGCTCGCAAAACGGAGCATGCTCTAATAATTGTCCAAACCAATTTCTGTAACGTTTTGGTGTGTAAATAGGACGATGTGACTCAACCATGAAGAGTCTGTTATCTTCGGTATCGAAATCAATTTTATAAATAACACCTCTTGGAATTAATAGATAGTCACCATATTTAAAATCGATATTTCCTAAATGTGTTCGTAATTTTCCTATTCCTTTATGGATGAAAATTAATTCATCGGCATCTGTATTTTTATAGAAGTAATCTTTAGTAGATTGCTTTGGTACTGCCAAAATGATGGAACAGTCACTATTGGTCAAGATAGCTTTTCTACTATCTAGAAAATCGTCTTCTGGCTTTACCTGAAAACCAACAAATCTGTAAGACTGTATATGATTTGCTTTTGCAATTTTTGGCGCTACACTATATTGTCCTTTAATTTCTTTGACCTGAGTTGGACGCTGCTCATGGTAGCTATTGGTTGACATACCATCAAAACCAATAGTGCCAAAGAGCTGCTCATAATACAGACTCCCATCTGGTTTTCTAAATTGGGTGTGTCGCTTGGGCGGAATTTTTCCTAATTTATGATAAAATGGCATTTTATTACATTTTTAAGATTAAAAAATCAACGTTTAAAACTTAAGTTGTTAAACTTTAAAAAGATACGTAAAATTATAATTAAAGCCTTCTTATTCAGGATTTCTCTTGATAAGGTAGTGTAAAAATTGCAGTAAATCTTTCCAAATAAGTAGCATACACTAACAAATATCGTAAAAAATAATTAACCTAATATATTGCTAATGCCTTTTAACCAATCATTAAGATTTGTCTCATTAGTATTAAATGCTATACTCTTATTTCCATAGGGTTGATACTTTTCAAGCTTAGTCACTTTAAAAAATCCAACAACAGGTATTTGAGCCGCACTTGCTAAATGCATCACACCATTATCTGGAGCTATAAAAATAGCTGTATTAGCTAAAAGTCCACACATCTCTCTAACATCTTTGCTATAATAATTAGGTGCTTTGAAATTAATCTTAGAAATATTTTCAATCGGTAATAATTCCATAATATTATAATTTGGAAAATCACTTTTTAAACGATTGTAAAAAATAGCCCACCAATCTTCATCGTAAATTTTATCTCCTGTAGCATTGGTATAAATACAAATTGTTGGCTTATCATTTTTAACAACCTCTTTCAATGTGGCTTTCCCTTTACTAATTTCATCATCACTCAACTTAATATTTATGGTAGGAATGGGGTTTTTGCTTTCTGAAGAACCTAAAAGATTTAGATATTTCCTTAAATGATAAACAGGATACTTGGCAATATGGTCATAATCATCGAACATTTTTTCAAGTTCTTCATCTGTTTCGCCAAACACTTTATACGGTGCATTTACTATTTGTGTAGACAGTCGGCCTGAAGATGAGTTTTTATCACCATTAATTACCAAGTCATATCTATACTTTTTTAGCTTAAACCAACATTTTATATACTTTATTAACTCATTAAATGGCTTTCTTGGAAGTTGTATGATGGTATCTACATGTTCGTAATTTTGAAAAACAAGATTAGCTACTCCTCCTTTAACAAACAAATCAATTTTACAATTTGGAAATGTATTTATGACTTCTTGCACTAAAGGTGTTAACAATAATTGATTGCCTAATCTGTGGTTTGGTCGTGAAATTAAAACTCGATTAATCGTTGGCTTTTCACCTGGAGACAACATGGTTTCTTTTTGTGAATTTCCAATGTTTTTGGTCAATTGATGCATGATGCGCATCCTTATCTTATTTATTCTTTTAGATACTTTCATTCGAGCTCTCTGTCATAAAAAATTTGTTATGCAAAAGTACTTTTTTACTACTTTTTAGCCTAATAAGAATCAATTGAATTATGTTTTAGTATTAAAACCAAAATCCAACATTAACATACCAAATACTTTGTCCTTGTTCTGGCGAGTAACTATATTTTAATTGAATAGGACCTATCAAAGTATCAATAGCATACCCCAAAGCATAACCTCTGTAGTCTGGAAGCGTAAACCATTCGCCCGTTTCAAAAATATTATCATCAACATTTGCCCAGTTGCCTTCTAACGTGATATGTTGCTTTTTAAAAATCTCGTAATCGGCACCCAAATAGGCCTTTACATAACTGTTCCCTACAAGTGATATAAAATCATATCCCAAAAACGGAATTAGATTATTGATTAAATCATTACCATAACCACCTAAAGCAAAATCTAATGTGTTGGTTGACGTATCTCCCAATCTGAATCCACCACTTGTTTGAAAATTAAAAGCTAATTTATCTGAAACACTAAAAGCAGAACCAATATTTGCCTTTGCTATTGAAAAATTTTTAAAATCGGAGTTGAAACTTGAAGCATAAAAATAGTTTTGTAATGATCCATTAAAATAGACACCTTTTTTAGGGAAATATTTGTTGTCATACGTGTCTAATTTAATGTTTCCAAAAAGACTTAAATAATCTGTTTTTTCAAAAACAAACTCCCTTGATGATGGATTTATGCTAAACGTTTCTGATTTTATTTCTAAGCGTTTATGCTCCAAGCCAAGACTTAAAGCAAAATCTTTCCTAAAAAGAGTTTGTAAATAAAATTGATTGGTTTGATCTTGTAATTCTGCATCTACTTTATTTAATCCAGTAATACTTATCTGATCATCTTGTAATAACAATTGGGCATTTACGTTTTTGTTAAATTGATCATATCTAGACCTCACACCAATACTCCAATAAAAGCCTTTATCAATAAAATATTCAAAATTATATCTTACATTATCTCCTAAAATTATATCTAAAGAAGCGATATCGTTTTTAGCTAATAATCTCTTTTTTGTAAGATTTATAAGGGCTGCACTTTTGTATAACTTATCGTAGTGAATCCCCAATTTTAAATAAGCACTAATTTTAGTTTCAGTTAATTGAGCATTTAAATCATACCCATCGCTGTCCTTAGATTTATTAAACTCATATTGAAAATAATCAAAGTTATTTGTTGCTATTAAATTATTGACTCCCTTATTAAACTTTTTATAACTTACTTTTTCATTTCCTTTAAGTTTTAACTTTCCTAAAACGTAGGCTCTAGAATATTTCTTGTTACCCTCAATGTTAATAGACTTGATACTAATGCTATCATAATTAGGTCTTTTTATTTCTAATTTAGGTTTTGTGTATTGTCCTTTAGCAAGTAGTTTTAAAGAATCACTCTTTGAAATAGCTGCTTCGATTCCTGTTTGTATGATTTTAGCCCCTTCGCTAAAAGAAACTACTGAATAATCTTTGATGTCTGGCTTGATATAAATGTCGGTTTTTTTAACCTTCTTTTTCATATCGTTAACTGTTCTATAATTATTAACTTGTAATAAGACATCGGTTGCAGAAGTTAACTCTTTACGAGTTGCTAGGCCATCTTGAACGTCAACCCCTATAATAACGTCAACTCCTTTTGCTCTTAATTCATCAATAGGATAATTATTTATAACACCGCCATCTATAAGCATTTGATTATTAATTATAACCGGTTGAAATAATGAAGGCAAAGCCCCACTTGCCATAACAGATTGTGCCAAATTACCTTTATCAAGAACGACTTGTTTTCCCGTTTCAGCATCAGTTGCAATACAAAAAAACGGGATTGGTAATTTGCTGAAATCCTTAATATCACAAACACTCAATGTTAATTTTGAAATTAATCCATAAACATTTTGTCCTCTAGAAATAGCTGATGGTAATTTAATTTTAAAATTATCAAAAGGCAACGTTACAGCGTAGCGTTCCGAATTATTCTTTTCATAGAAAGCCTTAGAAGCTCTCGGTAAATCGTCGCTAATTAGAGTACTAAAATCTACCAATTTAAAAACAGAATCAAGTTCTTTACCAGAATATCCTGAAGCATATAGCGCTCCAATAATAGCACCCATACTAGTGCCAGCAACATAATCTACTTGTATTCCTAAACTATCAATAACCTTTAAAACGCCAATGTGTGCCAACCCTTTGGCTCCTCCTCCACTTAAAACCAAGCCTACTTTAACATCATGTTTAGTTGTCTCTTGGGAAAACCCTTGAAAACAAGAAATAAAAAACAATAATAGTAGCAAGTAACGTTTCATGAATTATGATAATAATTATAAATTTTTTCAGCTCTAGATCCCCCAACAACAGATTCTAACTCATCTAACTTGGCATTCGAAACACGCTTTACCGATTTAAACTGTTTTAACAATTCAACAATAGTTTTTTCTCCTATTCCTGGAATGGTTTCTAATTCGGTATTTAACGCACCTTTACTTCGTCTGTTACGGTGATGTTCTATACCGAAACGGTGTGCTTCATTTCGCAACTGTTGAATCACTTTTAGCGTTTCACTTTTCTTATCTAAATATAAGGGAATTGAATCATTTGGATAGAATAATTCTTCTAAACGTTTTGCAATTCCGATAATAGCAATTTTTCCTCTCAGCTTTAAGTCGTCTAAAGCATTTAAAGCTGACGATAATTGTCCTTTTCCTCCATCAATAATTATAAGTTGCGGTAAGGATTGATTTTCATCCAACAAACGTTTGTAACGCCTGTAAACAACCTCTTCCATAGACGCAAAATCATTAGGCCCTTCAACGGTTTTTATATTAAAATGTCTGTAATCTTTTTTACTCGGCTTCCCGTTTTTAAAAACCACACACGCTGCCACCGGATTGGTCCCTTGAATATTTGAATTATCAAAACACTCTATATGTCTTGGCTCTACAGACAATCGCAAATCAATTTTCATTTGCGCCATAATTCTTTTAACATGCCGGTCTGGGTCGGTAATTTTTATTTGCTTAAACCGTTCCATCCTGTAGTATTTAGCGTTGCGGAGCGATAGGTCTAAAATATGTTTTTTATCACCTAACTTGGGGATAGTAACCTTTATATCGTCACCCAATTCGACTTGAAATGGCACATAAATTTCTTTAGAATTTGAATTGAATCGTTGCCTGATTTCTGTAATCGCGAGTTCTAAAAGTGTTTTATCGGTTTCGTCGAGTTTCTTTTTAATTTCGAGCGTATGAGACCTAATGATTGAACCATACGATACTTGTAAAAAATTAATGTAGCTATAACTTTCATCACTCATAATAGAAAACACATCGACATTGCTGATTTTAGGATTTACAATGGTTGATTTTGCTTGATAATTTTCAAGAATTTCAATTTTCTCTTTGATGTTTTGTGCTTCCTCAAAATGAAGATTTTCTGCACACGCTTTCATTTGAGTTTTAAATTGCGACAACGAATCTTTAAAATTTCCTTTTAAAATTTCCTTTATAGCAATGATGTTTTGGCTGTATTCTTCCTCAGTTTCATAACCTTCGCAAGCACCTTTACAATTTCCCAGATGATACTCTAAGCATACCGAATATTTGCCGTTATTGATTTTTTCTTCAGACAAATCATAATTACAATTACGCAATTTATACAAGCCTTTTATTAAATCTAATAAGGTTGAAACCGTTTTCATACTGGTATAAGGGCCGAAATACTCGCTACCATCTTTAAAAACCCGCCGTGTAGAAAATACTCTAGGAAACCGTTCTTTTTTAATACAAATCCAAGGATACGACTTATCGTCCTTAAGCAATACATTATACCGTGGTTGATACTTTTTTATTAAATTATTTTCTAATAAAAGCGCATCTGTTTCAGTATCGACAACGATATGTTTAATGCTTGCTATTTTTTTTACTAGCACACGAGTCTTCCTATTATCATGGGTCTTCGTAAAATAAGAAGACACCCGTTTTTTTAAATCTTTAGCTTTTCCCACGTAAATTATGGTTCCTTCAGAATCAAAATACTCATACACGCCTGGTTGATGCGGTAAAGTTTGTAGTTGAATGTCTAAAGCAGGCTGACTCATAAATCCAAAGATAGTATATATCCAAAAACATTTCAATAATAACGCCTTTTTGAGTATAATTTAACATCCTTTTTTTTGTTACCTTGCGTCACATTATTAAATTTAAAAATGCCTAAAAAAGTTATCGGTCGAATAGATAAAGCAGACTTTCCGTTGCTCGGTTTATTTGATATTGATGTAAAAATTGACACAGGTGCTTATACCTCTTCTATACATTGCCACAAGGTACATGTTGAAGATGGTATGCTAAAATGCACGTTTTACGATAAGGATCATCCGCTTTATAATGGTAAAGAAATTGTTTTTAAAACCTACACCATTGCAAAAGTTAAAAGTAGTAATGGTATAGTACAACAGCGTTATAAGGTTAAAACAACCATTTTAATATTTAATAAAAAGTATAAAATAAATTTAACCTTAAGCACCAGAGACGACATGAAATACCCTATTTTAATTGGGAGACGCTTTTTAAATAAAAAGTTTATTGTCGATGTCAGCTTAAAAAACCTATCTTTTAAAACTAAAGAACAAAACAATCCCTAATGAATATTGTAATATTATCAAGAAATCCTCATTTATATTCTACACAAAGACTTGTTGAAGCAGCTGTAAAACGCAAACATCATGTAGAAATAATTGATCCCTTAAAATGTGAGATTATTATTGAAAAAAAGAATCCCGCTATTTTGTATAAAGGAAGACATTTAGAACATGTTGATGCTATTATTCCTAGAATTGGTGCCAGTGTTACTTTTTATGGAACTGCTGTTGTAAGACAATTTGAAATGATGAAAGTCTTTTCTACCGTTGAATCGCAAGCACTCGTTAGATCGCGTGATAAACTAAGAAGTTTGCAAGTGTTATCTCGTGCTGGTTTAGGCATGCCAAAAACAGTTTTTTCAAATTATACCAAAGACGTTGCCGAAATTATAAATTATGTTGGTGGTGCGCCTTTAGTAATTAAATTACTGGAAGGTACTCAGGGTTTAGGGGTTGTTTTAGCCGAAACCAATAATGCTGCCGAGTCTGTTTTAGAGGCCTTTAATGGGTTGCAAGCACGTGTTATTGTTCAAGAATTCATCAAAGAGTCGAAAGGCGCCGATATTAGAGCGTTTGTAGTTGACGGTAATGTGGTTGGCGCCATGAAACGCCAAGGTAAAGAAGGTGAATTCAGATCAAACTTACACCGAGGTGGAAGTGCCCAAATAATAGAATTATCGGATGAAGAAGAAAATGCCGCCTTAAAAGCAGCAAAATCTCTTGGATTAGGTATTTGTGGTGTTGATATGTTGCAATCGTCTCGCGGACCATTAATTTTAGAAGTGAACTCGTCTCCAGGATTAGAAGGTATTGAACAAGCCACTAAAAAAGACATTGCAAAATCAATTATTAGGTATATAGAACGTAACGTGTAATTTATTTATGACTAAAAATTATAAGAAAATCATTTCTATTTTAGGTCATGACATTCCTTTAGGAACATCTAAAGAAATCAATTTTAATATCGCCAAACTTCATACGGCCACAAGTATTGAAGTGCCCGTTATTATTGAACGTTCCAAAAAACCAGGGCCAACCATTTTATTCACCGCTGGTATTCATGGCGATGAAATTAATGGTGTTGATATTGTGCGCCAAATCATTGCAAAAAACATTAATAAACCCAAACGAGGCACTATTATTTGTATGCCTATTCTAAATGTTTTTGGGTTTTTAAATAGTTCCAGAAGTTTTCCTGATGGCCGAGATTTAAACCGTGTTTTTCCTGGCTATGCTAATGGGTCTTTGGCGAGTCGCGTAGCCAATAGATTGATGACAGACATTATTCCAGATGTCGATTTAGTAATTGACTTTCATACGGGTGGCGCCAGCAGATTTAACGCCGCACAAATTAGAATAGGAAAAGACAAACCTCAACTAGAAACTTTAGCTTCGGTCTTTGGTGCTCCATTCACGCTATACTCCAATATCATAGGAAAATCATTCAGAAATGCATGCTATCAATTAGACAAACCTATCTTATTGTTTGAAGGAGGTAAATCCTTTTTTGTTGATGATACCATTTCTAAAATTGGTATTGAAGGTATTAAGCGTATTTTAAATCATTTTGATATGCTAAATGCAAAGAAAAAAGTGAGTCCACCAAAAGAACCTACCGTATTTGTTGACGAAAGTAAATGGGTTAGAGCAAAGCATTCTGGCATGTTTAAATCTAAAATTAGCATCAATACCAAGGTGAAAGTTAATGATGTTTTAGGTCAAATTACCGATCCTTACGGAAAAGAACATTACGAGGTGAAATCTAAAATTGATGGCTATATTATTAATGTAAACGAGGCTTCGTTGGTGTATCAAGGTGATGCTTTATTTCATATTACTACAAAATTAAAAGGATAGAAATTCGGTTATGACAAAATCTGAATTACGAAAAAAATATAAAACCCTTCGTGAAGATTTGTCTATAAATCAGGTGGAAGATTTAAGTTTGTCTATTGCCAATCAATTATTAAAACTGCCTATTTGGGAATCTACATTTTATCATCTTTTTTTAACTATCGAAGAACAAAAAGAAGTAAACACCGATTATATTTTGAATATTTTATCTGGGAAGGATAAAAACATTGTCATCTCTAAAAGTGATTTTAAAACAGGTTTGATGAGTCATTTTTTGTTAACCGATAATACCGTTATTAAGAAGAACAATTACAATATTCCAGAGCCAATTGACGGTATCGAAATTTTTCCTAACAAACTTGAGGTTGTTTTTGTTCCGCTTCTAGCCTTTGATAATCATGGAAACCGTGTTGGCTATGGCAAAGGGTTTTATGATCGGTTTCTGTCTGAGTGCATGCCAGAAACTATAAAAATAGGGTTAAGCTTTTTTGAAGCAGAAAATGCTATTACAGATGTTTTTGAAAGTGATGTGAAACTGAATTATTGTGTGACGCCTAAGAAGATTTATCAATTTTAGTTATTACAAATCTCACAATAGGTTTCTCTTAAATATTCATTAGCTAACAACTGAAATGTAACACCCCCATTATCAACAGAATTAAATAATTTACAAAATCGTTCTTTATTCATATTACTGGCATTTAGTAAAATTGTTCTATAATCTGAATCTTGGGTTAGTTCTTTATTTATTAAGGTTAAATTCAAATAATAAAACAGTAAATCTTCATCAATTTCAATGCTTCTGGCTTTATTTTCTAGTAATTCTACCGCCATATCAGTATTGCCATAGTAACTAAAAAACTGAGCTAAACTCAAATAATCATAATCAGATAACGGAAAATTTTTATAATTATTCCTAATGTATGACACCGATTTATCCTTGTTTACATAGTCTCCTTTTCGCATTAAGTTTTCAGCTTTAATAATATGAAAATTAACCAGCATTCTTGAAATAAGAGAATTATCTATGCCATAATTCTTTAAGGCATTTATTTGATTCTTCAACTTTATTTCGTCAATTTCAATAGCATTAAAACGCCAAAGCTTTATTTTAATCGCGGTAATATTATATTTTACTTCACCATCTTTTGGCACTAGTTTTTCAAGTTCAATCAATTCATTATAAACAATAAGTGCTTGCCTTATATCCAACATGTATTTATAAGCAGCATTTTTGTTGATTATTTTTGCAAACATCGCTTGTTTTGGTATTTGCATTTTTCTTAAAAATTCCGGAGAGATTTCGCTTCCCTTTAACTTTTGGAAAATAGAATTTTGAATCTCTATTGCATCATCTAATTGTTCTTCATTTATAGCAGAATTAAATTTCGCTAACAGCTCATTGGATAACATGCTCTTATACTTATCTTTCTTCTCTAGTTCTAATTCTAAAACTGCTTTTCTATGGTTATTTAAAATTGGTTCAATTTCTTTAGAAAGTGCTCCCACAAGTTTTGCCTTTACTTGATTTTTAGTCAATTCTGCTAACTCTTTATATTTAGTATCTTTAATATCATTTAAAAATTCCACCCAATTTTCAGAAGATGACACACTAGTTTTTATAGTTGGTTTTTGAAATTTTTGTAACGCTGTAACAATACTTTTAGCTCGTTGTTCCTGCAATTCAATGTTATGCTCTAAACTCCCTTCGACCGATGAATAGGCTCTTATTTTAATGCTCTTAATATTAAAATCTGTCAATCTTAAAGAATCATAAATTGGTTTTATATCTTCTTGAGAATATTCAGATTTATTTTTTTTAAAAGGAATTTTAAACTTCAAGATTTTGTTTCTGAGTATAAAACCTTCTTTTGCTGATGATTTTATTTGTTTTGTGTCATAAGTTAAAGAATCTAAATACATACCCATATCGAGCAAATCCCAAGGGTAAGATTCCAAATTATAAATCACGTAGTATTGACATAAGTTTTTATTGCTTAAAAACAATATATTATATTCTAATTCTTTATTTATTAAGGTATCTGGAATCCTTCCCACATGCACGCGGAAAAAGTTGTCTTCGTTAGGTTTTAATCCACTTTTTATTTTCTGCGCATAGATAGGTTTGGTAAGAAACCCTTTAATTTGACTGTTTTCAATAGTTTCTAAATCGCAGCTGTAAACATTCTTTGATACTAAATCAACAGCAATTCCATCGCCAGAATTTTTAAACAATTGATTAAGCCATTTTTTGTCGTTTATTTGAAAATAAAGATTATTTCCTTGCCGCTTAATTGCAAATTTAACCTCTTTAGGTTTTTGATTAAATATTTGAATACATTGTTGACACTTCTGATCTCTATCGTTACCAGGAAAAATAATATCATAAGTATTTTGAGAAATTATAATATTGGAGCTAACTAGTAAGAATACTTTAAGAAATAGGTGTTTAACTTTCATTATTTATCTTTTTGAGTTATTTCTTGCAAAAAGATAAAGTTAATAAATACAAACGATGTAGAAAATACTTACTTATTAGTATTTAACCTTTTAATCATTTTTTTTAGAAAACGCTTTTTTATTAAACACCAAAAGCATCATAAACCCAGTACTAATAGCCATATCGGCTACATTAAAAACAGGTTCGAAAAACGTAAAAAACTTACCACCAAAAAACGGTAACCATTCAGGTAAAAACCCTTTCCAAAGCGGAAAGTACAACATATCAACCACACGGCCGTGAAGCAATCCGTCATAGCCACCTTCTACCGGTAAAAACGTGGCTATTTGTCCATGACTATCACTAAATAGTAACCCGTAAAATACAGAGTCTATAATATTACCCAAAGCTCCGGCAAAAATAAAAGCGATAGCCAATAACAATACTTTAGGACTATTCTTTTTTGTGGCATCAAACAACCAATATCCTATACCAAAAATCGCAATAATTCTAAACACCGTTAAAGCAATTTTAGCTGCTCGGTCTGATATGAATGACACAAAATCACTGATTTTTGTACCCCATGCCATGCCATCATTTTCTACAAAATAAACTCGAAACCAATGGAATACACGATACTCATCACCTAATGCAAAATGGGTTTTGATGTAAAATTTACTTATTTGATCAACAAGTAAAATTAAAATAATGATGATGATAGATTTTTTTAAGGACATCTATACGTAGCTTTCTAAAAATAAAAAACGTCCCAAATACTGAGACGTTTCAATATATAACTTACTGTAATTATTGTTGCATGTTTTTTGCTTCAATACTCAAGGTAGCATGTGGCACTAACTTTAAACGTTCTTTGTTTATAAGCTTTCCTGTAACACGACAAACACCATAGGTTTTGTTTTCAATACGAATTAACGCATTTTTTAAATCGCGAATAAACTTCTCTTGCCTAATAGCTAGTTGCGAGTTAGATTCTTTACTCATTACTTCGCTCCCTTCATCAAAAGCTTTAAAAGTAGGCGACGTATCTTCGGTACCGTTATTATGGTCGTTCATATACGCACTTCTTATAAGCTCCAAGTCGTTTTGTGCTTTTTGTATCTTTTCTTTGATTAATTCTTTGAATTCAGCTAAATCTTTATCTGAATATCTTACTGTATCTGTACCCATAGTTTTTTAATGTTTTTTAATAAACAATTTTGTATTTACATCATCAAATACAACATCAATACCATTGTTTAATTGATCCATAATTTCAAGTTCTTCGGTTAAGGTTTCTGCCTTAATATACGACATATTTGTTTCTACAGCCTTAACAATCTTATCGTCCTTTAGAAGTGTTACATCAATTCTATCCGTTACTTCAAATCCTGAATCTTTTCGTAAATTTTGTATTCTGTTTACCAACTCACGTGCAATACCTTCTTTACGTAAATCATCAGTTATTGTAACATCAAGGGCTACTGTTAATGCGCCTTCATTTGCAACTAACCATCCTTCAATATCTTGTGACGTAATTTCTACATCATCGAGGCCTAAAGTTATATTTTTTCCATTAATAACAAAGTCTAAAACCCCACTTTGTTCTATTTTGTTAATATCTTCTGACGTAAAGTTAATTACTGCATTAGCAATAGCTTTCATATCCTTTCCAAAACGAGGCCCTAAGGTTTTAAAATTAGGTTTTATTTGTTTTACCAAGATATCAGACGCATCTTCTAACAACTCAATTTCTTTAATGTTTACTTCATGTTTTATCAAATCAGACACCGCCAAAATCTCTTCTTTTTGCTGTTTACTAGTAACAGGTATCATTATTTTTTGAAGTGGCTGACGTACTTTAATCTTTTCCTTAGCTCTTAACGACAATACTAACGATGATATTGTTTGAGCGCTTTCCATTTTGCGTTCTAAAGACGCATCTACGTATAATTCATTAAATACAGGGAATTCACCTAAATGCACACTTTCAAAAGATTCTTTATGAGTTACTGAATTTAAATCCATATACAGCCTATCCATAAAGAATGGTGCAATTGGTGCTCCTAATTTAGCAATGGTAAGCATACACGTGTACAGCGTTTGATAGGCTGAAATTTTATCAGCTTCATAATCACCTTTCCAAAAACGTCTTCTGCATAAACGCACATACCAGTTACTTAAATGATCTTGAGTAAAATCTGAAATAATACGAGCCGCTTTAGTGGGTTCATAATCTGCATAAAAGGCATCTACTTTTTTAATTAAGGTATGCAATTCAGATAAAATCCAACGGTCTATTTCTGGTCGTTCATCCAATGGAATATCACTTTCAGAATACGTAAATCCATCAAGATTTGCATAAAGTTGGAAGAATGAATACGTATTGTAAAGTGTTCCGAAGAACTTTCGTTTTACTTCTTCAATGCCCTCTAAATCGAATTTTAAATTATCCCAAGGATTTGCATTACTTATCATATACCAACGTGTAGCATCTGCACCGTAAGTTGACAAGGTTTCAAATGGATCTACCGCATTACCTAACCGTTTGGACATTTTTTGTCCGTTTTTATCTAAAACCAAACCGTTAGATACCACGTTTTTATAGGCAACAGAATCAAACACCATGGTTGCAATAGCATGAAGAGTATAGAACCAACCACGAGTTTGGTCAACACCTTCTGCTATAAAATCTGCTGGATACGATTCGTTTTTATCAATTTTTTCTTTATTTTCAAAAGGATAGTGCCATTGTGCATAAGGCATCGAACCAGAATCAAACCACACATCTATTAAATCGCTCTCGCGTTTCATAGGTTTGCCAGTTTCTGAAACTAATACAATCTCATCAACAATGTTTTTGTGTAAATCTATTTTTGCATAATTTTCTTCGGAATTATTTCCGACTTCAAAATCTTCAAAAATAGCTTTTGAAAGCACTCCTGCAGACACTGCTTTCGCCATTTCTTGTTTTAGTTCTTCAACCGAACCAATACAAATTTCTTCTTTTCCATCTTCAGTTCTCCAGATTGGTAATGGAATGCCCCAATAGCGAGAACGTGATAAATTCCAATCATTCGCATTAGCCAACCAGTTACCAAAACGGCCAGTTCCTGTTGCTTTTGGCTTCCAATTAATCGTATTATTTAACGCAACCATGTTATCTTTAACATCGGTAACTTTTATAAACCAAGAATCTAACGGATAGTACAAAATTGGTTTATCGGTTCTCCAACAGTTTGGATAACTATGCTTGTATTTTTCAACCTTAAAGGCTTTATTTTCTTCTTTTAATTTGATAGCCAATTCTACATCTACAGAACGTTCTGGAGTTTCACCATCATTGTAATATTCGTTCTTTACATATTTACCAGCGTATTCGCCCATTTCTGGACGGAACTTCCCTTGTAAATTAACCAATGGCACCAAGTTACCATTTTCATCTTTGACTAACATAGGCGGCACTTCTGGTACAGCCTGTTTGGCTACCAAAGCATCATCAGCTCCAAACGTTGGAGCGGTGTGAACGATTCCTGTACCATCTTCAGTGGTTACAAAATCGCCTGAAATGACTCTAAATGCATTTTCAGGATTGTCATTTGGTAAGGCATATGGTAATAGTTGCTCATAGGTTATGCCTACTAAATCTTTACCTAAAAATTCTTTAATTATAAAATAAGGAATCTTTTTGTCATCAGGTTTATAAGTTGATAATTCACTTTGATTTTCAACCTGAACAAACTTTCCAGAAAATTGATAATTGACTAATTTTTTAGCCAAAACAACTTTGATGGGTTCAAAGGTGTATTGATTGAACGTTTCAACCAACACGTAGTCAATTTTTGATCCAACCGTCAAGGCTGTATTACTTGGTAATGTCCAAGGCGTTGTAGTCCAAGCTAAGAAATGAATAGTGCCTTCATTTTGTAAAAAGTCGGGAAGCGATGACTCATTGGCCTTAAATTGCGCAACTATGGTGGTATCTGTTACGTCCTGATAGGTTCCTGGTTGGTTCAACTCATGCGAACTTAAACCTGTTCCCGCTTTTGGCGAATACGGCTGAATAGTATATCCTTTGTACAACAAGTTTTTATTGTAAATCTGTTTTAATAGCCACCAAACAGATTCCATGTATTTAGGTTCGTAGGTAATATATGGATTATCCATATCTACCCAATAACCCATTTTTTGAGTAAGGTCGTTCCAAACATCGGTATAACGCATCACAGCTTTTCTACAGGCGGTATTGTAATCTTCAACCGAAATGGTTTTTCCTATATCTTCTTTAGTAATACCCAATTCTTTTTCAACCCCTAATTCAATAGGCAAACCATGTGTGTCCCAACCTGCTTTACGCTTTACTTGAAAGCCCTTCATAGTTTTATAACGTGGAAAAATATCTTTAATAGCGCGTGCTAAAACATGGTGCACTCCAGGAAGTCCGTTTGCTGAAGGAGGTCCTTCAAAAAACACAAAAGGGGTATGCCCTTCGCGTGTAGTGACACTTTTTTCAAATACCTTATGTTCTTGCCAATAGTCTAGGATTTCTTCTGCAACTTTTGGTAAGTCAAGTCCTTTATATTCAGGA
>TARA_R110002033_G_scaffold2_17_pt1 | contig 25708 bp, 21 predicted proteins | sample TARA_R110002033 | Tara Oceans TARA_R110002033 (sample SAMEA4397051) | marine metagenome | biome: Polar Biome; feature: [SRF] surface water layer (ENVO:00010504); material: water (ENVO:00002006), including particulate matter (ENVO:01000060) such as... | depth 5 m
CTATCAGAGTTAATGCGTTATATGCTTTATGAAACCAAAGCTAAGCGACAAAGTTTACAAAATGAAATACTTTGTATTCAAAATTATCTAGACTTAGAACGTGTTAGGTATGATGATTCGCTTGAAGTAAATATGTATATTTCGGGTGACATACAAGATAAAGAGATTGCTCCTATTTTATTGTTGACATTTGTTGAAAACGCCTTTAAACACGGAGCAAACAAAAACATAGGTAAGGTGAAAATAGATATTAACTTTAAAATTAAAGAAAAATTCCTTTATTTTACCATTACAAATCCGATGCCTTTAATTACCAACCATAAAGATAATTTAAAGCAATCTAGCGGTATTGGATTAGAAAACGTTAAAAAAAGACTTGCTTTAGGCTACGATAAAAGTGATTATAAACTAGTCATCAATAACAGGAAAAATAAATTTATTGTGAAGCTTAAAATTAAAGTAGCTTAAATTAAAAAAATGCACTCTAAAATTAATGCGCACCATAATTTTCTTTTAATTAATAAATAGCAAAGACATGAACATAAGTTGTTTGATTATAGATGATGAGCCGTTAGCTATTAAGGTTATTAAAAATTATTTAGATCAAATTGAAAATTTTGAACTAATAAACTCTTTTAGCAACGCCATTGATGGCTTAAATTATTTAAAAAACAACACGGTTGATGTTATTTTTTTAGATATCAATATGCCAGTATTAGATGGTATTAATTTTATTAAAAGTTTAGAAGACCCACCGTTATTAATAATTACAAGTGCCTATGATGAATTTGCCATAGAAACGTATGAATTAGATGTTCTAGATTACTTGGTTAAACCTATCGAATTTCCTAGATTTATGAAAGCTCTCAATAAGGTTGAAAGAAGGCTAGAGATAATCCATAAATCTCCCGTAGAAAAAACAAAAGAGCGTCTTTTTATTTTTGTTAAGATTGATAAAAAGAAAATGAAGAAAATTTTTCTAGATGAAATTTTAGTAATTGAAAGTTTAAAAGATTACTTAAAAATAAATACCCAAACAGGGAGATATATTGTACACAGTACCTTAACCGATTTTACAAGTTTATTACCTGCTAGAGATTTTATTCGAATACACAGGTCCTACACGATTGCCATTGATAAAATTGATGCTATTGAAGGTAATAGTGTAGAAATAGAAGGCCTTAGATATGTGATTGGCAGGTCTTACTTAGATGATGTAAAAAATAAAATTTTAAATTCCTCTATTTAGAAACTCGTCGCAAAAAAAGATGGCTATCTTCTTTCTCCAAAAGATAACCATCAATAACTAAAAAAACAACTAACTCAACAATATAACTTGCTACTAATCAATACTTTTTATTGTTAATTCATTTAAAAGTAATACCGTTTAAAAGCTTCAATGGCTGCATAATCGGCTAATCCTAAATCATTATATTTTTTTGCGGTCTCTCTATTTCTATCCTCAGCACGTACCCAAAATTCTCTAGAATCGTCTCCTTGAAACATAACCCCATCCTTTTGAGATTGGTGATAAAATATAGCGTGACGCTTTTTAAGCACCTGATCTGGACTCATAGGTACAGCCATTTCAATTTGATAAGGCTCCCATTCGTGCCAAGCACCGCGATATAACCACACCCAACAATCATTTATAAAAGGTTCGTTTTTTAATCTTTTTAAAGCCTCAAATAAACTATCTAGACAAACTTTATGTGTTCCGTGAGGATCAGCCAAATCACCTGCTGCATAAATTTGATGTGGTTTTACCTCTTCAATAAGATTACACATAATCTCTATATCTGCTTCAGAAAGATTTGCCTTCTTTACAGTTCCTGTTTCATAAAAAGGGAGATCTAAAAAGTGAACATTTTCATCTGGCAAACCCAAATATCTAGTTGTTGCTAAAGATTCACTTCTTCTTATATTACCTTTTAACTTTCTAACTTCTACAGAATCAATATCGTTTTCTGACTTATTTTTTAAAAAGTTTATAATGCCTTCTGATTCTGTTGATTTAGAATTTAAAGCCATAGAAACTTCTGCAAATTTTAAAGCTTCTTCATTAGAAACTGCAATATTGCCAGAAGTTTGATAAGCCACATGCACATCATGGCCTTGCTCTACAAGTCTATCAAAAGTACCACCCATTGAAATAACATCATCATCTGGATGTGGGCTAAAAATAATAACTCTCTTTTTTGCTGGTGTTGAACGTTCTGGTCTATTGGTATCATCAGCATCTGGTTTTCCTCCAGGCCACCCTGTTATGGTATGCTGTAATTTATTAAACATTTTAATGTTTAAGTGATAAGCAGTACCTTCTTCTGTTAAGAGACCCGCCATACCATTATCATTATAATCTTTGTCAGTTAATTTAAGGAAAGGCTTGCCTGTTAACTCACTTAACCAAACAACGGCTTTAAGTTTTAAAGCATCAGTCCACACACAAGATTTAACTAACCAAGGTGTGTTTACTCTTGTTAATTGCGAAGATGCATCGACATCTAAAACAAAAGTTGTATTGTTATGCTCTTGTAAATAGGTTGCCGGAACTTGCGAGGTAATTTCACCTTCAATAGTTTTTTTTAATATGTCGGCTTTACTAATTCCCCAACCAAGGAGTACAATTCTTTTTGCGTTCCTTACGGTGCCAATTCCCATTGTAATAGCTTTTCTAGGTACATTATCTATGCCTAAAAAAGTTGGAGCAGCATCAACGCGTGTAATATGATCTAGAGTAATACTTCGAGTGCCCGAATTAATATGAGACCCTGGCTCATTAAATCCAATATGACCTGTTCTACCAATACCAAGAAGTTGAAAGTCTAATCCACCATAGTATTTTATTTTCATTTCATAATCTATACAATACTGGCGAAGTTCTTCAGGACTTACTTTTCCGTCTGGAATATTTATGTTTTCTGGAAGGATATCTACATGATTAAAAAGATGATCATGCATAAAGTAAAAATAACTTTGAATATTATCTTTATCCATAGGATAATACTCATCTAAATTAAATGTTATTACATTTTTAAAACTTAAACCCTCTTCTTTATGCATTCTAACGAGCTCTTCATACACTTTTATAGGTGAAGACCCTGTTGCTAAACCCAACACACAAGGTTCGTTTAATTCTTCTTTTCTTTGAATTAAATTAGCTATTTCTTGCGCCACCAATATAGAAGCTTCTAGAGATGACTTAAAAATAACATTATGAATTTTTTCATAACGTGTCTCTTCAAACTTACCTGCCTCTTTATAACTTATCCCTTCTTTTTCTTTAAAGCTAATATCTTCTGTAATCATTTGGTAGTTGATAATTTCGTTAATAAAATAAAACTACCAATAAGCTATTATTTAAGTTAAAAATTTCGACTAATAACAAATGTACATCGGCAAAGGTTTTTCTAATAGTTTGTTTTAGAATTATACAAAGAAGAATTAAAACAAAAATGTAAACGTATTATATTCTCATAAACAACTAGTATAAATGTGTTGTTGTGATTTACTATGTTTTTTCCATATTAAAGAGATTCTATGGATTTACTTAAACATAAAAATCACACCCTCTTTATTACATTGGTAACAATCCCCCAAATAAGAAAATCATTGTCTTCCGTAATTCTTATAATAGGATAATCAGGGTTTTCTGGTTGTAGCCAAACCTCATCTTTATCTACTTTTAAACGTTTTACCGTAAATTCTCCATCCAAAAAGCAAACGGCTATTTTATTGTTTGTAGGTTCTAGACTTCTATCTATAACCAACAAATCGTTATCGTCTAGTCCCGCACCAATCATAGATTGACCACTTACGCGTGCATAGAACGTCGCTAGTTTATTTTTAACAAGTATGCTGTCTAAAGATAATCGTTCTTCTCTAAAATCGTCGACAGGTGACGGGAATCCTGCAGAAATCCCTGTATTAAAGAAAAAAGCTCCTGAATTATCACTATCATCTGGAGTAAAGAAAGTTAGCGGTTTAGCGTTATGTCGTATCATATTTTCATCGTTCTTGTAACAACAAATCTCTTTTTTTAATTGTTTTAAAGGTATAGAAATTTAAGTTTTATTCTGAATATTTATGGATTCCAATTCAACTTTTAATTCTTGAAACATATTCATAATACTACTCAGTTTTAATTCTTCGGCTTTATACTCTTGCGTATTTATACAACAGGTAAACTCCCATAATTCTAAAATTTGATCTTTTTTAACTTCGTAAGGATTATAAAATCTATTATCGCTACTCAAAATTAAAGTATCTGCATCTTTATCATAAACACGCTTATAAACTAGACCATCATCTTTAGTTAAAACAATATAGGTTCTCCCATTTTTAATATCTTGAATATCTTCAACAAACTTGGCTACAATAAAAGAACCATCTTTTACGGGTAACATAGAGTCGCCTTTTATGGGAAAAGCACGATGAGTTCCCGTAGGTAAAAAAGGCAATTTAATTTTTTGTAATTGCTCTATATATTCAGGATCTGCATAACCAGCTAAATAACCTGCTGACGCTTGTGCAGGAATAATTTCAATAAGGTCTTCGTTATTTTCATTAACTGTAATGGGAAATAATACGCGCTTACTCCCTATTTCTATGAATGACGTGTCTTTTGCCAATCTCAAATCATTCTTAACTAAAATATCAATAGGGATATTAAAATAGTTTGACAAGTCTATAAGCCTCTCTATTGGAGGCTCGGAGCGACCTTCTTCGTAAGATCCAATCATCGAACGTGTACATTTCAGTTCTTCTGAAAAACGTTCTTGAGAAAGCTTTTTTAACAATCTTAAGTGTTTTATGTTAATCTGAATGGGCGTCATCTTATCTCAATTTTTAACATTAATTGCTACAAATATAAGCAACAAAAACTACTATTTGTAGTTATTTTTGTTTAAAAAATCTACATGTATCTTAATTGCCATACATATTATAGTTTACGCTATGGCACCATAAAGCCAGAACAATTACTTACTATGGCTTCTGAAAATGGCATACAAACATTAGCGTTGACCGATATTAACAATACGTCTGCATGTTTGGACTTTGTAAGGTTATCTGAAAAATATGGTGTTAAACCTGTACTAGGTGTCGATTTTAGAAATGGTGCGCAGCAACAATTCATCCTCCTTGCAAAAAACAATAATGGCTTTAAAAATATTAACGAATACCTGTCTGCATTTTTACATGACTCCAATTTAAGCATTCCTGATATAGCACCAGAATTAGAAGACACTTTTGTTATTTACCCCTATATACATCACAAAAACTATCAGTTAAAGCCTAATGAATTTATAGGCATCAAACCTCAAGACCTTAATCATTTTAAGTTCTCTAAATGGTCCAAACTACAAAACAAATTAGTGGTTTTACAAACGGTTACTTTTGAAAATAAAAAAGGATTCAACACCCATCGGTTATTACGTGCTATTGACAATAATACTTTATTAAGCAAGCTTCCAAAAAGTGAAGAAGGCAAGGAAACGGATAAGATGTTACCATATGATGAATTATGTGGTATCTATCAGGAATTTCCAGAACTTCTTAAAAACACGTCATCCCTTTTAAATGAGTGTCATATTGCATTTGATTTTTCGCAAGAAATACCAAATAACCAAAAATCGTACACAACTAATGAAGCGCTAGATTTTAGGTTACTAAAAAAACTAACCTACAAAAATCTGAATTATCGCTATAAAAATCCAGACGACATTATTTATAGTCGTATTGAAAAGGAACTTGAAATTATAAAACAAAAAGGGTTTGTCTCTTATTTTTTAATCAACTGGAAAATTTTAAAATACGCCCGAAGCAAAGGTTATTTTTATGTAGGCCGTGGTAGTGGAGCTAACAGTATTATTGCTTATTTACTAAGAATTACTGACGTAGACCCCATAGAACTCGACCTTTATTTTGAACGGTTTATTAATCTATATCGAAAAAATCCACCCGATTTTGATATTGATTTTTCATGGACAGATAGAGACGACATTACCGATTATATTTTTAGTCGATTTAAAAACACGGCTTTACTCACCGTTTATAACACTTTTAAATTTAGAGCTGCAGTACGAGAATTAGGCAAAGTTTTTGGCTTACCAAAAGCCGAAATGGATATTCTAACGCGCGGCAAATACAACATACATCAATTAGACAAATTATCCCAATTAGTAATTAAATACAGCTCATATATTCAAGGGTTTCCAAATTATTTGGGTATTCATGCCAGCGGTATTATTATTTCAGAAAAGCCCATTCATTATTACACCGCCACATTTTTACCACCAAAAGGGTATGCTACCACGCACTTTGATATGATTGTTGCTGAAGATATTGGTTTATATAAATTTGATATTTTAAGTCAGCGAGGTCTGGGGAAAATTAAAGACACGGTAGATATTGTCAAATATAACCATCCTGAAAAAGCACCTATTGATATTCATGATATTAAGCGTTTCAAACAAGATGAACGTATTAAAGATTTACTAAGAAATGCCAAAGCTATCGGGTGTTTTTATGTAGAATCTCCAGCCATGCGTATGCTTCTTAAAAAATTACAAGTAGATCATTATTTAGGGTTGGTCGCTGCCAGTTCCATCATTCGGCCAGGAGTAGCCAAATCGGGCATGATGCGCGAATACATTTTGCGTTACCGCTACCCCGAACGTATAAAAAATGCACATCCCGTTTTACTTAGCATTATGCCGGAAACGTATGGCGTTATGGTATATCAAGAAGATGTTATAAAAGTAGCTCATATTTTTGGCGGATTAACTTTAGGTGAAGCCGATAAATTACGCCGCGGCATGTCTGGTAAGTTTCGTTCTCGTGACGAGTTTTTAGCAGTAAAACAACTTTTTTTTGATAACTGCAAAAAAAGCGGAAAGTCCGAAGCACTCACAGCAGAAGTCTGGCGACAAACAGAAAGTTTTGCAGGCTATGCCTTTGCTAAAGGCCACTCGGCTTCTTATGCTGTAGAAAGCTATCAAAGTCTGTTTTTAAAAGCCTACTATCCGTTAGAATATATGGTTGCAACCCTTAATAATTTTGGTGGGTTTTATAGTACTGAATTATATGTGCATGAAGCCAGAATGCATGGTGGTATTATTGAAGCGCCCTGTATTAACCAGAGTTTTAATGAAACTATTATCAAAGGAAAAACTATTTATTTAGGCTTTATGTTTTTACATGCATTAGAAGCAAGAATCATAAAAAAACTACTTATAGAACGTCATAAAAATGGCTCGTTCAAAAGTTTAGATGATTTTATAGATCGTGTTCCTATATCGGTAGAGCAAATTTCTATCCTCATAAAGATTAATGCCTTTCGATTTACAACAATCAACAAGCGTGAATTGCTTTGGGAAGCTCATTTAAAAATTAGTAAAGTGTCTATTGAAGATCCTATTATGACCTTATTTAAAACTGAAAAAATACATTATAAAACACCCCAGCTCCCTAGTGATTATTTAGAAAATGCTTTCGATGCTATCGAACTACTAGGATTCCCACTTTGTAGTCCTTTTGAATTGCTGGAAACTGAATTAAAATGCACGCTTAAAGCCGAAGACCTCATAAAATACATTGGTAAAACGGTTAGTATCGAAGGCTATTTAATTACTACCAAAAACACCGCAACATCAAACGGAAAAATAATGCATTTCGGTACTTTTTTAGATTGTGATGGTGACTTTATAGACACGGTTCACTTTCCGCCCGTAGCATCAAAATTTCCATTTAGAGGCAGAGGTATTTATAAAATAACAGGTAAAGTTATAGAAGAGTTTGATTGCATTACTATCGAAGTGAGAGCTATGGCAAAACTACCTATTATACAAGACCCAAGATATAGCGACCCATCGCCAAAATTTCTATCAAGAAGAAAACATAACATTATAAAAACATTGTAAATGAGTAACGAACGTGCCATAGTACACATGGATTTGGATACTTTTTTTGTGTCTTGCGAGCGCTTGCTTGATAGTCGTTTAATAGGTAAACCCATACTTATTGGCGGTACAAGCGATAGAGGTGTTGTGGCTTCTTGTAGTTATGAAGCCAGAACCTTTGGCATCCATTCTGCCATGCCCATGCGTATGGCAAAAATGCTTTGCCCTGAAGCTATTGTACTTCGTGGAAATTCTGGGGTTTATAGTAATTTCTCAAAAGACGTTACCGATGTTATTAAAGAAAACGTACCCATATACGAAAAAACCTCTATCGATGAATTCTATATTGATCTTACGGGAACGGATAAGTTTTTTGGATGCCACAAATTGGCATCCGAGTTGCGCCAGCGTATCATGAAAGAAACAGGATTACCAATTTCTTTTGGGTTATCTGTTAACAAAACGGTTTCTAAAATAGCAACGGGAGAAGCCAAACCCAACAATGAAATCAGGATTATTACAGGTACCGAAAAGCCTTTTTAGCACCACTTTCCGTTAGAAAAATCCCAATGGTTGGCGAAGTTACTTATAAATCTTTATGCGATTTAGGTGTAAAACGTATTAAAACCATACAAGACATGCCTATGGATTTAATGCACAAAGTACTTGGCAAAAACGGATTATCCATTTGGAAAAAGGCTAACGGTATAGATAATAGTCCTGTTGTACAATATCACGAACGCAAATCTATTTCTACAGAACGCACATTTAATAAAGACACTACCGATGTAAATAAACTAAAAAGTATCATTATTGCCATGACCGAAAACTTAGTCTATCAGTTACGCCGAGGCAATAAATTAACAGCCTGTGTTACTTTTAAAATTAGATATTCAGATTTTCAAACCTATACACAGCAGCAGCATATCCCCTATAGCTCTATGGATCATGTTATTATGCCTGTGGTGTTAGACATATTTAAAAAACTATATCATCGTAGATTATTGGTGAGACTTATTGGTGTTAAGTTTAGCCATTTAGTTGAAGGCGGGCACCAAATTAATTTATTTGAAGACGACGAAAAACACCTTCATTTATGTAAAGCTATAGACAAAATGCGTGAGCGTTATGGTGACAGAGCTGTTATAGCGGCAGCTGGTATGGAAGCAAAAACAATAAGTAGATGGAATCCATTTAATGGAGAACCTCCTCCACTTTTAGCGAATAGGAGGCAGTAAAAATAAAACTCGTTTTTATATTTATGTTATGGTTGAGAACATCATTATACCTGAAAGACAACGTCCTTTATAGCAAAGAATAATCTCTTCGCGAAATCACACAGTCATCGTTATTGCTTAAAACAGCAAGTAGGTTTATTGCGATAACTGATATAAAAACCCGTTCACAATAGGTGTAACAGTTGTTGCAAACTACTAAATGTAAATGACTTTAAAAATACATGATTTTCATACATTTGTTGTGATGTATGATAAAGAATTAACAATAAGAGAGCCCAAAGTACCTTGGTTCAATCGTATCCTGTTTTCTGTTATATTTTCAGCTTTTTTAACATTTATCATTTATTTTTTTAGCGATAATGTTATTAATGAATTGACCACTTTAGACCTTGCCAATGCGACTTTTTATTTAATTTGGCTTTTTGGGGTATTGATTGTTTTTATTCTTCCCTTGATATCGAGACACTATATCCATTTTAATTTTTCTAATTTTAAAATAATGCATAGTTACTCAATTGGAATTTTCACTTATAATGAAAAATGGCAAAATTTAGAAGATCTGAAATACATATCTGTTTTTAATGCATATAGTGGCTATGAAATAAACCTATGGTATAAAAAAAATAAATTTTTGAGGGTATTTGCCCTAGAGGATTCCAACGAAGCTTTTGAAAAAGCTTTTTCTCTTTCTGAAAAATTAAATATTGATTTACTTGATGCTAGAATAAGAGGAAACCACAGGTGGGTTTATAAATCAGCCTATAGAGAAACTGGTAAAATTGAATATATAGATTAACTTTTATATTAAACTCAACTACAATTTATCATCGTTTTAAAAAAGCTTAGGACTCTTTATTATAGCATTGCCTGTGCGCTTATACGTTACTTTAGTGCCATTAGCACAAAAATGGTATACGGCTTTTACTTTTTGTTCTTTAAACGACATCAGTATAACATCTGATATTTCACAATTATAATCGTTTGCCACTTTTTGTTTTACATCCTCAATAGCGGCACGTCCCCTTTTTAATTGCGATTGAATTTTACTGTTCAATTCGGGTTCAACAAAATCCTCTGCCAGATTACATGTGTTATTAGTAGCAGGCTTTTCCATGTCTATATACTCCCATGTATTATCAGCTTTCAGTAACACGCGTCTGCCATCATCTGTTTTTACAATGATATTGTTCTGAGCAAAACCTATGCTTACAATAAAAAACAGGAACATAAAAAAGGTGGTTTTCATAATAGCGAGAATATTTATAGTATTCCAAAAGTACATTTTTTAGAGTAAAAAGAATAAACTAATCCTCAACATACTCTAAAATATCACTAGGCTGACAGTCTAACGCCTTGCAAATGGCCTCTAAAGTTGAAAAGCGAATGGCTTTTGCTTTGCCTGTTTTTAAAATGGAAAGGTTAGCCGTCGTGATACCTATAATATCTGCCAATTCGTTGCTTTTCATGTTTCGCTTTTCAAGCATTACATCTAAATTTACTAGTATCGACATAACTATACCGTTAAATCGTTTTCTTTCTGTAGAGCATGTGCTTTATCAAAAACTTCACTTAAAAAAAGGAAAAAAAGCCCCATAACAATGAATATAACCCAAGATGAGTCTACGCCCACTTTAAGAACATTTACTAATAAAACTCCTAATACTAGCTTAATAATTGCAGAGCCAAACCCACAAATTAAAAAGAGCACACCAATTTTTTTAAAATTTTTAATCACAAATTGTGAGAAATAATTCCCCTCAGATAAATCATTCAAACTCATTCTTATGAGTCTAACCGATCTGAAAAATAAATAGTAAAGTGTTCCAACTAATAGCAAGGTTATTAAACTTTTATACAGTGGTAATATCCCCAAATCAACTTTGCTTCCTAAAAACCCAATCTCATAACTCGTATTTGTAAAAATAAGTAATGGAAAAGAAACTAAGCCTGCAATCAAAGCAATCAATAATACATAGTAATAGATAGAAATCAGTTTTTTTAAAATAGATATAGTTTTCATAAAATTATCGTTTAACAATAACAAACATATAAATAATTATCGTAAAACAATAATTTTTGTCAAAAAATATAAGTTTTACAAAGTGAGTTTGAAGTCTTTTTACAGACCATACATAGTTAATTAATTGAGACTAAATCATAAGCAGCTCTTAACTTCTTGACCACAATTTCAATTTCTTCTTCGTTTAAATCTCCATATCCAAAACGAATGCTGCAAGTATTTTTATTTTGATAAAGAATTATTTTGGGAAGAAATAAATCGTTTTTCTGGGCTTGTTCAGCTAACTTAACTAAAGATATGTTTGATTTAAAGCACAGCCATAATGCTAAACCTCCCGATGGTTTTTCCCAATATAAGTGTTCCTTAAAATTTTTGGTGAGACAGTCGCATAAAAAATCGCGTCTTTGTTTATAGATTATAATGTTTTTCTTAATTAACCGATGTATTTCTCCTTCAAAAATAAGTTCGGATAACATTTGTTCCTGAATTAAGTCTCCTTGACTATCTAATAGTTTTAAATAGTTTTTAGCTTCCGAAATTAAATTCTCTGGCGCTATTACAAACCCCGTTTGAAAACTAGGAAACAAGGATTGTCCTAGTTTTCCTAAATAGATAATAACGCCATTGGCATCTGAACTCGCCATAGGTAACATAGCAGAGCCATCAAACTGAAAATCATAATCGAAATCGTCTTCAATAATGGCAAACTGATAATCTTTAGCAAGTTGCATTAACTGCAAACGGCGTTCTACACTTAAAGTACACGTTGTTGGGTAATGCCTATTGGCACATACATAAATGCAGCGAATGGTATGTTTTGTAAAATGTGTTCTAATGTAGTCTACATCGATACCATTATTATCTGTTGGAATAGTTTTTATTATAGCGCCAGATTGTTGAAAAATCATATTGGCTGCATAATTACTTAAATCGCCAACCAACACAATATCTTTTGGTTTTAATAATAGCTGAGACACAATATACAGACTCATTTCTATACTTCTTGTACTCATTAAATTATGAGATTTTATATGAAATCCGCGTGTGGCATTTAAATAATTACAAAGTTGCACTTCGAAGCTAGAATAAGAAGGTAACGTTGTTTGATTCCATTTTGAAATTAAAGATTTTCGTTTCATGGAAGCACTATACCATTTTGAAAATTGATGTGTTGGGTGCAATCTCAAATCTGGTTGCCCATCATTAATGCTGTATTTTTTTCGATTCTGTTCTCGCGTAGGTGCCAAATTAAAAGACGGTTGAAAGGGAAAACCTGTAGTTTTTGAATAATCGTGTACCTGATCGATACGCTGCGAAGTTGCTTTAATTGACGCTGTTTTTTGTTCCGGAACTAAAACACAAGTCCCTTTATTTGGTATAATGTCTACCCACCCTTGAGAGGCTAATTCATCGTAAATGGCAACAACCGTATTTCTGTTAATATTAATTAATTCACTAAACGTACGCGTACCAGGTAACCAAGTACCTTCTGTTAAATACCCACGTTGAATGGCGTTAATAATTTGTTGTGCAGCCTGAATATAAATGGCTGTTGAATTTGATTTTTCAAGAAAAATTAACTGCTTTAAAAGTGTATTAACCGGACTATTCATTATTTTAAAACTGGACTACTTAACTAGTCCAGAAAGTTACGAATTTTGCATCGTCCAAAAAGAGTCTATTACTTATTTATGAAAAAATACTATTTCTTAGGAGTATCTATATTAATGTCTGTAATGTTAGATGCCCAAAACGAGCAAATTACAAAACAAGATACGACGGCACTTGGTGAAGTAATCATCAACTCTACTCGAATAAGTTTACCTTTTAAAGAAAACTCAAGAACCATAACGGTGATTTCATCTGAAGATATTAAACAAAGTGCTGCTACCAACGTTGCCGATGTATTACAACAATTTGCGGGTGTTGATATACGCCGTCGAGGGACTTCTGGTATGCAAGCCGATTTATACATTCGCGGTGGTAGTTTTGATCAAACTCTGTTACTTATTGATGGTATTAAAGTAGATGATGCCCAAACGGGACACCACTCCATGAATATGGCACTGCCTCTTGAGGTTATTGAACGTATTGAAATTATTAAAGGATCGGCTGCTAGAGTATTTGGGCAAAATGCCTTTACGGGTGCTATTAATATTGTGACTAAAAAAAATCAGGAAAACTCGATGTCTCTTGGTGTTGAAGCGGGTTCTTACGGACAAAAAAATGCCTCAGTCACGGTAGCCCATAACTTAAAAAATTCTTCACATTTAGTGAATGTTTCAAGAAATGTTTCTGATGGTTACCGATACAATACCGATTACGACAATCAAAACTATTTTATAAAAAGCACCTTTAATAAGTCCAAATTACCTATTAATTTGATGACCGCTTTTTCCGAACGAAAATTTGGAGCAAATGGTTTTTATGCAAGCCCTACAGCTACCAATCAATATGAAGAAACACAAACCAGTTTGGTAGGTGTTTCAACTGAAATAAAAAAGGAACGTCTTACTTTAAAACCCCGAATGTATTGGAGACGCAATCAAGATGAATATATTTTTGTGCGTCAAGACCCATCAATTTACAGAAACCTACACCAAACGAATAAGGTTGGTGCTGAAATGAACATGCAATACAACTCCAATTTAGGGATCACTGGTTTTGGTATTGACATCGCAAAAGTATATCTATCTAGTAATAATTTGGGAAACCGAAACCGTTTTATGACCACTATGTTCCTTGAACATCTCTTTAAATTGGCTGATAATAAATTGGATATTACGCCTGGTGTTGCCGTTACTTATTTTTCCGATTTTAAATTTCATGCTTTTCCAGGAGTTGATATCGGTTACAAATTAAGTGACCAGTTAAAAGCTTACGGAAATATTGGCTACACGTACAGAATTCCAACCTATACCGATTTATATTATAGCGATCCTACAACACTTGGAGATGCCAATTTAAAACCTGAAGAAGCCATTTCTGAAGAATTAGGATTAAAATTTTTCACCAACCATTTTAGCGCATCGGTCGCATTTTTTAACAGAGATGCAGACAAGCTTATTGATTATGTTAAAGACAATGTAGATGACCTTTGGCAAGCAACAAACATAAGACAACTAAATACCAAAGGCTTTGAGTTAGCTACCAATTTCAATTTTAAACTAGGCAACTTAAATCAAGATTTAAATCTGTCATATTCGTTTTTAGAAGATGATATTAAAAGTTTAAATGTAAACTTTTCTAGATATTCCATTAATTCTTTAAAACATCACGTTACCTCAAAATTAAGTACCAGTTTTATAAAAAATGTCACTCAAAATATAGTCTACAAATACGCCGAAAGAACCAACGGAGAAAGTTATTCGGTGGTAGACGCCAGTATCAATGCAACATTTAATGGTTTTGAAGTGTCTGTAATTGCAAATAATATTTTTAATACAGATTATACAGAAACCAACTTAGTCCCTATGCCTAAAGGAAATATGCTGTTTGGACTCACTTATCATTTTAAATAATTACCGAATTTATTGTAACAAAAAAATAGTTTAAAATACCTATTAATAAAATTATATTTTAGTATTGTAAAACTCTTTTTAAAGTTTTATCTTACAAAACTATTTAAGTTTTATTATTATGGTTGAGTGGTTTTCAAACTTAGAGTTATTTCCTAAAGTTTATTGGGGTATAGCGTTAATAGCATCTTTAGTCTTTATCTTCATGATGCTTTTTACCTTTATTGGTGCAGAAACAGATGGTCTTGATGCAGACGTAGATACAGATATAGAGTCTGACACTGGTATAGGATTTCAATTTATAACCTTCAAAAATCTGGTTGGATTCTTTACCATTTTTGGTTGGAGTGGCATAGCCTGCATAGATTCCGACCTATCAAAACCTCTTACCGTTATCATATCCTTAGTTTGTGGTTTAGCAATGATGGCTATTATGGCAGCCATGTTTTATTATATGCAAAAACTTAATGACAGTGGTACGCTAGACTTCAAAAATGCTATAAATGCTGTTGGTGAAGTTTATTTAACTATTGGAGCAAAAAGGTCAACTATTGGAAAGGCACATGTGAGAATTCAAGGTGCTTTAAGAGAACTTGAAGCGCTTACCGACTCTGAAACCGATTTAAAATCGGGTTCTGTTATCATAGTAAAAAATGTTACCGAAAACGGAATTTTAATTGTAGAACCACTTAACAAATAATTTATGCTATCACTTATTGCACAAGATGCCTTTAGTTTTGGACTTCCAATAACCATTATTGCAGCAGTCCTTTTTGTATTTATATTTTTTATTGTCCTTGTAAGGCGCTATAAACGATGTCCTTCAGATAGGATTTTAGTAGTTTATGGTAAAGTTGGTGGAGGTCAATCTGCCAAATGTATTCATGGTGGTGCTGCGTTTATATTTCCCGTTATTCAAGATTACGAGTTTCTAGATTTAACACCCATGTCTATTGAGGTAAATTTAATTAGCGCTTTAAGTAGACAAAACATTCGTGTAAATGTACCCTCTCGTTTTACCATTGGGGTTTCAACCGAACCTGGCATTATGCAAAATGCCGCTGAGCGTTTATTAGGCTTAGGCTTACAAGATGTTCAAGAATTAGCAAAAGAAATTATTTTTGGTCAGTTACGTTTAGTCGTGGCTTCCATGGATATTGAAGAAATCAATTCAGACAGAGATAAATTTTTAACCAATATTTCACAATCTGTTGAATCTGAATTGAAGAAGGTCGGACTAAAACTTATCAACGTAAACATTACCGATATTGTAGATGAATCAGGCTATATTGAAGCTTTAGGAAAAGAAGCTGCGGCTCACGCCATCAATGCAGCACGTAAATCGGTTGCCGAAAAAACCAGAGATGGATCTATTGGTGAAGCCAATGCGGTACAAGATGAAAGAACGCAAGTGGCAGCTGCTAATGCACAAGCCGTTGAAGGTGAAAACAAAGCAAAAATTGCCGTAGCTAACTCAGATTCTTTACGTCGTCAACGTGAAGCAGAAGCAGAACGTGTCGCCATAGCATCAGAAAAAGTACAAAGTGCAAAAGCTTTGGAAGAATCATATGCTGCTGAAAAAGAAGCAGAAACTGCCAGAGCAGAGCGAGAGCGTTCTTCTCAAATGGCCGATATTATAGTTCCTGCAGAAATTGATAAACGTAAAGTAGAAATTGATGCCGAAGCTGAAGCTGAAAAAATTAGAAGACGTGCAAAAGGGGAAGCTGATGCTATTTTATTCAAAGCACAAGCGGAAGCTCAAGGTTTATACGAAGTCTTAACTAAGCAAGCTGCTGGTTTAGATCAAATTGTAAAAGCTGCTGGCAACAATTCTAAAGATGCGGTGTTATTGTTAATTGCAGATAAATTACCAGAATTGGTTAAAATGCAAGCCGAAGCTATTAAGAATATTAAAATTGATAAAGTAACTGTTTGGGAAAATGGTGGTGGAAAAGATGGAAAATCTTCTACAGCCAACTTTCTTTCAGGCCTGTATCAGTCTGTACCGCCATTACAAGACATGTTTAATATGGCTGGTATGGAATTACCTGAGTATTTAAAGGGTAAAAACGTTGAAGAAAAAACTAAACCAGATATAGAACCCTCCGCTGACAAAACGGATGTTAAGGATTCAAAAGACAAAGAATAATATGAAGCTGTCTAAAACGTAATCAAAAAACGTCATTACGAACGCAGTGAAGTAATCTTTTGTTGAAATACTAATAACTTACAGATTGCTTCGTTCCTCGCAATGACCTAAAAATATACTTTTTAGACAAAAACCTTTAGAATCAGATACATCCATCAAACGGCAAAGAGATTGATGATTCTAAGAATGAAAATAGAATTCAAAAAAACCGCTAGTTAAGCGGTTTTTTTATATAAATTTATTGCGACTCTATTTTTAAAATATCAACGTAACACATCACTTAACTATGAGATTTTTTGTTTTCACACTACTTATTTGCTCTTTGAGTTGTACTCAAAAAAACGAAGACCCTATTTTAGAAGTCCTTTCATCAGATAATCCAAAAATTAAAAACGTAGTTGACCATATTCAAGATCACGAAGTTCAAATTTTATATACAGAAGTTAAAAGAAATGGCGACTCGGTATCATTTCAAGACTATAGCTTTCAAGTAAATGATAGTGTTTATTTTTATCCTGCAAGCACTGTAAAGTTTCCCATTGCTATTCTTGCTTTAGAAAAATTGAATACCAATAAGCAAATTAACAGAGACACACCTTTTTCTGTTGAAGGCGACACGGTAGTAAGCACTTTTGCTACTGAAATAAAAAAAATATTTGCAGTTAGTGATAATGAAGCCTACAACAGGCTATTTGAGTATTTAGGACAAGATGATATTAACGCTAAACTATCAGAAAGAGGCATCAAGGCCAGAATTTCTCATAGATTATCGGTTCCAAATTCTGATGTAACCACTACAAAACCATTGGTTTTTTATGATAATAATGAGGCGGTTTTTAAAACAGACTCCACAGTAAACCAACCTGTTAAACCTTTACAACTCCAAAAGATAATCAAAGGACAAGGCTATATGGTTGGTGATAGTTTGGTTAACGAACCCATGGATTTTTCTCGAAAAAACTATTTACCCATAACCTCCTTGCACAACATTATGAAACAGCTTATGTTTCCTGAATTGTATCCGTACGACAAACAATTTCATTTATCTCCAGATGACAGAGCCTTTTTAATAAAAACCATGACCATACTTCCTCAAGAAGCTGGCTATACCTCAGATGAGTATTATGAAAGCTATGTGAAATTTTTAGTGTTTGGCGATTCTAAAAAACCACTTCCTAGTTATATCAAAATGTATAATAAAGTGGGTGATGCCTATGGCTACTTAACCGATTGTGCCTATATCGTTAATGAAAAAACAAACAAAGAATACATTATTACAGCGACGGTTCACGTTAACAACAATCAGATTTTTAACGATAACCAATATGAATATGATACGATTGGATTTCCTTTTTTAGCCGAATTAGGAAGACAATTAATTAACTACTAGCGTCTTATGACTGAGGGAACACCTCATTTAGTTTGTTTTCAAAATAAGTATCTTTACAAAAACTAACTTATTATGAAACGTACTACGTTAGCATTATGTTTAGGTATATTATTATCTTTTAATGCTTATTCACAAAGAGACCCAGACATCTTCAATAAATTTGAATCTAAATTCTATGTCATTGATAACTACAAGATTAATGTAGAAGTCAAAGGAACTGGCGATCCTATTTTCTTTTTACCTGGTGGCCCAGGAAATTCTCATGATTATATGCAAGCCAATTTTGGCCAATATTACAAAACCAATACGGTCGTATTTTTTGATTTTTTAGGACGCGGAAAAAGTGATGATGCCAAAGATAAATCTGAATATTCGGTTGAAAATGATGTCTCTCTTATTGAAAAGCTAAGAACGCTTTTAAAGTTTGATAAAATATCGATTGTTGGGCATTCTTACGGAACTGTGCCTGCACAAGCCTATGCTATTAGATATCCCAATAACGTTGATAAATTAATGCTTATAAGTGGTTTTCATAGTGGCGCCATGTGGCAGGCCAACTGCGATAGCTACAACTTTTATGCTAAAACTCATTTTCCAGAAAAATGGAAACAAGTTGATTCTTTAAGAGCCTTAGGTTACGTGTCTACCCAAGAACCATTAAAATCATTATACGCCAGTATTCCAACCAAATATGTATATTATCACGATACATCTATTCAAGGAATTGCACCTAAAGAACCGTATCGCGGTTGGGCGAACGATGTCTATACCACTATTATTGGGAGAGATGGTGATTTTGATGTTAGTGGCAGCATGATTAACCAAGATTTTAGGCAACAACTAAAAAATGTAACCGCTAAAACACTCATAGTTGCTGGTAGGTATGATGGCGTATCTACACCCGAATTTAATGTGCAGTATAAAACTTTTATGCCACAAGCACAGTTTGTAATGTTTGAGAATAGTGGGCACAATCCCTATTTAGAAGAACCTGAAAAGTTTTATGCACTTTTTGATACGTTTTTCGAACTAAAATAGTTGTTTTTTTATCTCAGATGTCACGGTTTTATACATTTGTTAAAGCAAAATATCCTAAATTTCAGAAGGTAAAACCTTTAAGAGAATATCAAAATACTATTCTTAATTTGGTAACGTTTGCTTAACTTTACAGATTCATTAAATAATATTAATGGCACTTAATCTACAAGATATTCCTAGGGTAAAAACTATTACCAAAGAGGAGTTTTTAAAACACTATTTTAAACCACAAAAGCCTGTGGTTATTGAGCGTTTTATAGAGGACTGGCCAGCCTATAGCAAATGGAATTTAGACTATATGAAAACGGTGGCAGGACATATAACCATTCCGTTGTACGATGACCGCCCAGTAGATTATAAAGATGGTTTTAATGAGCCTCATGCAACCATGAAAATGAGTGATTATATTGACTTATTAAAGCGTGAGCCTACCAGATATCGTATTTTTTTATGGAATGCATTAAAGGAAATTCCGGAGCTTCAACAAGATTTTACTTTTCCAGATTTTGGTTTACGCCTTATGAAAGATATTCCTATGCTCTTTTTTGGTGGTTATGATTCCTATACATTTATGCATTATGACATCGATTTAGCCAATATTTTTCATTTCCATTTTCAAGGAACCAAAGAAATCATTCTCTTTGATCAAAAACAAAGTAACTATTTATACAAAATTCCGCACTCTTTAATAACCAGAGAAGATATTGATTTTAACAACCCCGATTTTATAAAATGGCCTCTACTTACTAAAGCTAAAGGTTATAAAACCCAACTCAATCATGGTGAGATATTGTATATGCCCGAAGGCTACTGGCATTATATGCGGTATATAACACCTGGCTTTTCTATGAGTTTACGTGCCATTCCCAGAAATCCAGTAAATTTAAGTAAAGCTGTTTATAACCTATTGGTTATGAGAAACTTTGACAACATGATGAGACGCCTAAAAGGACAAAAATGGATTGACTGGAAAAACAACCAAGCCATTATACGAGCGCATACCAAAAACAGAATAACTTCATAGGTCATTTACTTGGTAAAACCCATTATTATTTGTATATTTTTTAAGAAAATTATTACGATGTATTGGTATCTTTGCCGCGTAATTTTAAAATAAAAAAGACATGAAAAAACTAATTTTAATAGCTAGCTTACTTACTGTTTCATTGATCAATGCACAAGCCTTTAAAGGTAATGGCGATGACAAATTTCAAATAGGTGCTAGTTTTCAAGATAATGCAACCGGAATTAATGCTAGTTACGATGTGGGTGTAGGCGAAAACATTTCGTTAGGTTTGTCTTCATCGTATGCCTTAAATGTAAATGAGGCCATTGATGCTAAGTTTCAAGATCGGTTTGATTTAAAAGCACGCTTTAATGCTAACTTAGGAAATGTGGTGAATATAGATGAGAACTTTGATATTTACCCAGGCTTAGATGTGAGCCTAAAAAACTTTGGTGGTCATTTAGGAATGCGTTATTTCTTTACAGATGGGTTTGGAATTTTTACTGAATTAAGCACCCCTTTTGCTAAGTTTAATACCGATACGTTAACACCTGCTGAAACATTATATAATCAGTTTACAGTAAATTTAGGAGCTACATTTAATTTATAAAAGCTCTTTATATCATTTTAAAAAGCGGAAAGCAAGACGATTGTTTTCCGCTTTTTTTTATATGCAACCGTCATTGCGAGCAAAGCGAAGTAATCTCTGTCTCATCGAACCGTCATTGCGAGCAAAGCGAAGCAATCTTATGATTTAAACCACTATTAAACAGATTACTTCAGTAATTCTTCCTACGTAATGACGTGCCTCCTTCGTAATGACGAGCTCAATCAAAATAAAACAGCCAGCCTTCAGATAAATCATTCCACTCTGGATTGCTAGTGTTAATCAAATCCTCCTTTCGTTTTCTGTTTCCAGATTTTAATTGTTTTTCTCTTAAAATAGCTTGGTTTATATCTGAAAACTCTTCAAAATAAACCAATTTATCACAACTATATTTCTGTGTAAACCCTTTATAAGATTTTGTTTTATGCTGATATACCCTTTTTAACAAATCACTGGTAACACCGATATAAATAAGGTGTTGTTTTTATTAGTCATAAAATATACATGTGATTTGTGCATGATTAAATATACTAATTTCTTGGTGTTTTCATTGAACCGTCATTGCGAGCAAAGCGAAGCAATCTTATGATTATGAATTCCAATTCAAAAGATTACTTCAGTCGTGCCTCCTTCGTAATGACGATACGTTATTGTATCAACTCATTAGCCTTTTCATACACCAAATGCGACTCCCAGCCTCGGTATAAAAAATAATCAACAAACTTTTTTCGTTTCTTAAAAACGTTGGACTCTTTGATTGAATTGGCTCTTTTCTCGGCTAAATCATTAAAAACATCGATGTAATCCTCGTCAGATATTTCTGTAAGTGCTTGATTTATATTAACTTTGGAAATGTCCTTTTGCTTAAGTTCGTAAGAAATTCGGCGTTTCCCCCAATTCTTAATTTTAAACTTACCGCTAGCAAATGTTTTGGCAAAACGTTCTTCATTAAGAAAGTTATGTTCCAGCAGGTGAACGATAATTACATCGATAGCCTCAGGAATCATATGCATATTGGTTAGCTTGTTTTTAACCTCTTGATGACAACGTTCTTGGTACGCACAATAATGCTCTAGTTTTTTGGTAGCTTCTTGTACCGTATATGTTTTTTTGGCTTGCATAAACCCAAAAGTAACAATTGAAACAGACATATTAGGCATTTAAAAAACACAAAGTTTAATTTGAACGCATATGAATAAAAAAATTACTCTTATAAAATCCCTCACTTTTTTTATAGCCCTTTTTTGTGCCATAAATTTTGGATTTGGGCAGTGTACAGGTACAACCGTAACTTGGACTGCAAGCGGATGGGATAATGTAACAGGACCAACAATTGACGATGAGGTTATAATTGATGCTGATTACAATACTGTTACAGATTTAAGTTTTTCTGCGTGTAGTTTAACAGTTAATTCTGGTGCTACTTTAACTGTTAACAACGACACCTATGTTGAAGTACAAAATGATGTTGTTGTTGATGGAAATTTAACCATAGAAACCCGTGCTAATTTCGTGCAGTATGGCAATAATTTTACAGGAACTGCCACTGTAAATAAAACAACACGTGTATACTCTACTTCTGGATTGCATTATGTGTATTGGAGTTCTCCGATAGTAAACGAAGACCTGAGCGATTTTACAAGCCCTTACCTTAATAGACGTTATTCCTTTGAATCCGCCAATTTTGTGGATGTTTTAAAAGAGGATGATTTTAATAACAATACTTTTACTACTGATCAGGATGATATTGATGATGACAATAATGCTTGGCAACCAGCTAGTGGCACTATGAATATAGGACGTGGTTATGCCATCGCAACAACAAACAATGCTACCCCATATAGTGATACCCATACATTTACAGGTGAATTAAATAACGGAGACATCACTGTGCCTGTTTTTAGAAATGATACCTCATCACTAGATACCAATTGGATTTTATTAGGAAACCCGTATCCTTCTGCAATTGATGCCGCTCGCTTTATAGGAGAAAATTATTATAGTAGCGCAACTAACACTGGAACTATAGAAGGCGTTGTTTACCTGTGGAAAAGCGAAGGCGTAGCTTCTGCTGGAAATCTTGGATCTGACACTTATAATTTTAGTCAAACCGATTATTATGAATTAATAAATATAACTGGTGGTACTGGAACTCCACCTCCAATGGGTTTACCATACCCCATTCCTTCCGGGCAAGGATTTTTTGTTTCTTATCATAATAATGGTGAATCAACTCCACCAGTTGGAGGCATTGCTGAAGGAGCCATTTACTTTAACAATAGCATGAGAATAGCTGATGAGACTAGTAATAGTGATTTTTACAAGAATTCTAATGGTAAGAGTAAAACCTCATCTACCGATAATAAATTATGGGTTAAATTAACTTCTGATAATGGTGTCTTTAACCAGATTTTAATTGGGTACGTAAATATCGCTACAGATAATTATGATGGTGAAGCTTTTGATGCGTCTAAAAACTTATCTTCGGGGGCTGCTTCTACCCTTTATAGCATCATCCCGGGTTCTGATAAAAAGTTTGCTATTCAAGGAAAAGCTGAAACCAGCATAAATGAGGATGAGATTATCAATCTAGGTTTCGATACCAGTATTGATGTGCCAACCCTATACACCTTATCAATCCCGTATTTACAAGGTGATTTTTTAAGTAATAACACAATCTATTTACTTGACAACCTTACCAAGACCTTACACGATTTATCAACCTCCGATTATACATTTACCTCAGACGTTGGCGAGTTTAACGACCGATTTGAAATTGTGTTTAAAACCAGTAGCACCTTATCTACGGCAGACGTTCAATTGGATGACTCTACGGTAAAAATTTCACAAGTTGATGATACGCATGTAAGCTTTAAAGCATCTAACAACCTCAACATTAAAACGGTGACTATTTTTGATTTGTTAGGGCGTCAATTATATCAATTAAAAGGAAGTAGTAATGAAGAAACGTATAAGTTAGCCAACCTAAAAAATGCTGTATTCATTGCTAAAATAGAATTATCTAATGGTTCAGTAATTACCAAAAAAGCCATTAAAAAGTAACTAATTAACTGTACTTCTATTGTAACCAGAGTCTTTTGAGTTGTGCTCAAAAGACTCTGTTTTTACGTACTTATTTAAAAATAAAAAAGACTGTTTCTACCATTTTAACTCGTTTCAACAAATATATTAACCATTAATCTAATTTTTATTTAACAATAGATTCCATATAATAAATTTGCTAAGTATTTGATTATCAGTTGTTTGAAATGCAATAAATTCCGATAAACTGCAAACAAATACAAAAAAAACAGATTAAAAGATATTACATGTAAAAATCGTCGATAAAACGACCATACATTTAAAATTAGTCCCCAAAACTATTTTAATTATGAAATTTAACTTTACAATTACCAAATTAATAGCGTTTACAATACTTTTTTTAAGCAGTGTTGCTTTAAGCAATGCTCAAACCAGTTTATATAATGAAACGTTTACCGCTAACAATGGTACAACGTCTACTTCTAACTGGTCTTCTAATAATTATAATACGTCCTGGTTGAGCCCTTTTGATGTAAATAACAATCAAATGAGATCGTTTTACTCTCAAGGAGAGGATGTATGGACAAGTTCATCTATTGATATTTCTAATTATACAGATTTAAATATCTCGCTAGATGTGAGCGTTAGTGGATGGGGAATAAATAGCAGTGATTATATTAGTGCCTATTATTCTATAGACGGTGGAAATGAAGTTTTAATACAATCTAAATTTAATAATTTTAGTGATACAACCATAACACTCAGTAATCTTCAAAATAATGGCTATTCCAACTTAACTATTATTGTTAAACTACGTAATGACGGGTTTAAATCTCACACCTTTGATAATGTAAATGTAACAGGAACATTATTAGATGCCATTTGGAGAAACAACAGTTGGGTTAACGGTGTGCTTCCATCATCTAATAAAATGGTGACTATTGACGATGATTTTAATACTGGAATAAGAGGAAGTTTTAGTTGTAAAGAACTAACAGTTAATGCTGGTAAAACACTAACAGTTGACAATGAAACCTATGTTGAAGTGGAAAATGATGCTGTTATAAATGGTGACCTTATTGTAGAAACTAAAGGTGCTTTTGTGCAAGTAAACGATAATGGAACATTTACCGGAACAGGACATGTTAATAAAACAACTGCCAATAAAAACGCCTGGTATTATTATACGTTTTGGGGCTCGCCAGTAGCAAACATGACTGTAGCAGAAGCGTTTCCTAATGTGTCTTCAAGCAGAAGGTTTTACTTTGAGGCGAGTAATTTTTTAGATGCTAATAATGATAATTTTGATGATGACGGAAATGATTGGCAAATAGCTCCAGGAAATAGTGTTATGATTCCCGGAGTAGCCTATGCAGTAACATCGTCAACCTCATCAACCTTTCCTGGTCCAGACTATGTAACCTTTACGGGTACCTTTAATACAGGAATCATAACTACACCTATAGCATATACTGGTGATGCAAATTCTGAAGGTCATCCAAATTTAATTGGTAATCCTTATGCATCTGCTATTGATTTTGATAAGTTATACGCCGAGAATAGTTCTGTAATAGAAGGTACTGTGTCCTTTTGGTCTCAAGCAACTCCAGCAAATAGTAGTGGGAAATTTAGTCAAAATGATTACGCCACTTATTCTGTTGGAATGCATGCTGGAGTAGCGGGTGCAAGCGAGGTGATTCCTACCCAATTTATACCTTCGGGACAAGGAGTATCTCTAACTGCAAAAGCGGATGGAATTTTGACTTTTAAAAATAATATGCGCGTAAAAGGAACTACCG
>TARA_R110002033_G_scaffold40350_4_pt1 | contig 25682 bp, 24 predicted proteins | sample TARA_R110002033 | Tara Oceans TARA_R110002033 (sample SAMEA4397051) | marine metagenome | biome: Polar Biome; feature: [SRF] surface water layer (ENVO:00010504); material: water (ENVO:00002006), including particulate matter (ENVO:01000060) such as... | depth 5 m
TCATATGCAAAAAATGATAAACCATGCCAAATCAGTTGAAAACAAAGAAGAACGCGAAAAAGTAGCCAAGTCTATTATTGCCGTTATGGGAAATCTGCAACCGCATTTAAGAGATGTGCCAGATTTTCAACATAAACTTTGGGATCAATTGTTTATTATGTCTAATTTCGAATTAGACGTTGATTCACCTTACCCTAAGCCTAGTAAAGAATTTCTTGAAGAACATCCAGAGCCTTTAAAATACCCTCAAAATTTTCCTAAATACCGTTTTTATGGTAACAATATCAAAACCATGATTGATGTTGCCAATACTTGGGAAGAAGGAGAACTTAAAGAAGCGCTTATTTTTACTATTGCCAATCACATGAAAAAGTGTTTTTTAAATTGGAATAAAGATACGGTTGAAGATGATGTTATTTTTCAGCATCTATTCGAGCTTTCAAATGGTAAAATAAACCTTAAAAACACGGATGAAGATTTATCTGATGCCACAAGTTTATTGCGAACCAAATCAAAATACAGTTCCAATACCAATAATAAAAAAGGAGGCCATAAGAAAAATTCAAACCGTCCAAGAAAGCGTTATTAATCGTATATCAAAGCATGGGAACATTTAAAATTGAAGGTGGCCATCAACTAAAAGGGAGTATACAGCCCCAAGGCGCTAAAAATGAAGCGTTACAAATTTTATGTGCTGTATTGCTTACCCCAGATCTTATTACAATTCATAATATTCCGGACATTGTAGATGTTAATAAGCTTATTAATTTACTCAGAAAATTAGGTGTTAAAATTAATATGCTGCATCATGGTTCGTATACCTTTCAAGCAGATAATCTTAACTTAAAATATTTAGAATCCGACGAATTTAAAGTTGATGGACGCGGTTTACGTGGCTCTATCATGATTGTGGGACCGTTATTAGCGCGTTTTGGTAAAGGATATATTCCTAAACCTGGAGGCGATAAAATTGGACGTCGTCGTTTGGACACTCATTTTGAAGGTCTCATAAAACTGGGAGCTAAATTTGGTTACAGTAAAGAGGAGCAATTCTATGGTGTAGAAGCTAAACGACTAAAAGGTGCTTATATGCTTTTGGAAGAAGCTTCGGTAACAGGAACTGCTAATATTGTTATGGCTGCAGTTTTAGCTGAAGGGACAACCACGATTTACAATGCCGCTTGTGAGCCTTATTTACAGCAATTGTGTAAAATGCTGAACAGAATGGGTGCTAAGATTAGTGGCGTAGGCTCTAATATGTTAGTTATTGAAGGGGTTGACACTTTAGGAGGCACAACACATACCATGTTGCCAGATATGATTGAAATTGGGAGCTGGATTGGGTTGGCAGCGATGACTAAGAGTGAATTGACCATTAAAAATGTAAGTTGGGATGATTTAGGATTGATTCCTAATGTGTTTAGAAAATTAGGAATTACCGTTGAAAAACGAGGTGATGATATTCATATTCCTGCGCATACTAATGGCTATGAAATACAAAGTTTTATTGATGGATCTATTTTAACCATTTCTGATGCACCTTGGCCCGGATTTACACCCGATTTACTAAGTATTATTTTGGTGGTTGCAACACAAGCTAGAGGCAGCGTGTTAATACACCAAAAAATGTTTGAAAGTCGTTTGTTCTTTGTGGATAAATTGATTGATATGGGCGCCAAAATTATATTGTGCGATCCGCATAGAGCTACCGTTATTGGTCATGATTTTAAATCGACTTTAAAAGCAACCACTATGACCTCGCCAGATATTCGTGCTGGGGTTTCCTTGTTGATTGCTGCTTTATCGGCAAAAGGAACTTCAACAATTCAAAATATTGAGCAGATTGATAGAGGTTATGAGCGTATTGACGAACGCTTACGTGCTATTGGAGCTCATATTGAGCGGGTGGAGTAATATTTCTTCAATTAATTTTATATCCAAACTTCAAAAGATTGCTTCACTAAGTTCGCAATGACGGTTGATATTTGTTTAATTATAAATCGTGAACCAATCTTAAGCATCGTACTTAAAATACTTCCCTTGCCATGTATTTCTTTTTAAAAGCTCTTGATCTATTTTAGCCACAACTTCAAAATTTTTAAATCCGTTCCAATTTGGAGCTATCAATAAATCTAGAGGAGCTTCACTAATAAATCGTTCGATAATAATATCAGGGCGTAACAATCCAATAAATTCTACAATAAACTCAATATAAGCCTCCGAGGTAAATAAATTAAAATGTTCTGGATGTTTTTTGAATTGACTTGCCATGACCGATTGTTTTACAATTTGTAAATGGTGTAGCTTTAAGGTGTCAATAGGAAGTTTTGAAATTTCTATAGCATGATGTAATAACTCATATTTTGTTTCACCTGGTAAACCTAAAATTAAATGTGCTCCCAAATGAAATCCTTTATTTTCACACATCTTATAAGCAGCTTTAGTGTCTTCGAAGGTATGACATCTATTCACTTTCTTTAAGGTGCGGTTTAGCGTACTTTCGATACCAAATTCTAGAGAAATATAGTAGTTTTTTGATAATTCGGATAAATACTCAATAATCTCTTCAGAAATACAATCTGGCCGAGTGCCAATGACGAGTCCAATTACTTTTGGAACGCGTAGCGCTTCCTCATACATAGTTTTCAAAGCTTCTAAATCAGAATACGTATTAGTATACGCCTGAAAATAGGCAAAGTAGTATTGTGTTTTATATTTTTCAGAAAATCGCCTAATACCTTCTTCTAATTGTTCTGTAATGGATTTGGTAGATACACAGTAATCCGGATTAAAGCTATTGTTGTTGCAATAGGTACAACCACCAAAACCTTTTGAACCATCTCTGTTTGGGCACGAAAAACCAATGTCTATGGATATTTTTTGAACACGTTCTCCAAAGGTAGATTTAACAAAAGACGAGTAATCTAAATAGCGTTTCCCTGTCATTGGTATATAAAGGAGTATGATGCAAAATTATTAAAAAATAAGCAGATAGTAGGTGGTAAACCGGATTCTTATAAGGTCGAATGTTATAACACTCATCTGTTGATGTATGAAATGTAGCGTACAAAAAGACATTAATTTTCCATTTAACACTCAATCAAATTTAAAAATCTAGTAGTCTTACTAAATAAGTAAAAAGTTATCGAAAAGTCTATATTAGCTCTGTTTTAAATATATTTTTACTCCCTGAGCATTCCTCATCAGTATTCTAAAACCACTGTCTTTTACGAAATAAAATGACACCCAATATTGATAGGAATAAGGATACAGAAATTATTATAGGTAATGCCCAAACAGAATTTTCAAATGGTATTGGAACATTCATTCCGAAAATACTAGCTATCAATGTTGGAATCATTAAAATTATAGAAATTAGCGTTAACTGTTTCATAACTACATTTAAATTATTTGAAATCACTGACGCAAAAGCATCCATCATTCCACTTTGAATATCAGAATAAATTTGTGACATTTCTAATGCTTGCTTGTTTTCAATAATTGCATCTTCAAGTAGGTCTTGATTTATTTCGGTAGTAATTTTTTTAGAGTTACGTAATTTCGCCAATACTATTTCATTCGCTTTTATGGATGTTATAAAATAAACAAGACATTTTTCCATCTTTAAGAGTTTATTCAACTCTCGATTTTTAATTGACTTTTCAAGGTCTTGTTCAATTAATGAAGTTTGTTGATTAATTTGTTTTAAATATTTTAAATATACGTTTCCCGAATGAAGAAATAGGCGAAGAATAAAATTTATACTATCTGTAATTTCACGGTATTGTTCTCTAAATGGTGATGATTTTTCAGCAGGTAAGATTTCATTATTTTGCAAACATAATGTTAAAGTAATGTCTCTACTCATAAAAACACCAAGAGGTATGGTCTGGAAAGGCACACCATTATTGGTGTTTTGGACAGGAATTCGCATGATGATTAATGACCAATCATCTTCAAATTCCACACGAGGTCTTTCGTCTTGATCTAAAATATCATTAATGATGTCTTGCGGTAATTGAAATTCGTCAGATAGTCGTTGAATTTCTTCTGTTGTTGGTTTAATTACATTAATCCAGCATCCTTTTTCGGTTTTTTGGATTTCATTATATCCTCCAAATGTTTTGAAAATTTTAATCATTTTTTGTCTTCTTGCATTATATTCTGCAAGGAAACAAAAATCGCCACTTACAGATACGTTAATATTTTAATTTTACAGTGGTAAGGGCCTTCGTCCAATGTTTTGAATATTTCAATTTTCGTATGTAAAAGTAATTTTATTTTTTTTAACAAACAGTGATTTTTCGTAGGGTATATTTCGTCCTTTTGCTAATAGTTTAATAAAATTTGCTAGAGTGGATTTTATTGGTTGATAAGCGAAGTTAATTTTTTAAATACAAGAAGTCAATACTTAGTGATGTGTAATTATGATGAATAAACTACAAAAACACTTATTTATGTTGTTTAAATAACCAAGCCATCATCATGGGGTCGCTATAGGCAGCAATCCATGAAAAATGCCCTGTTTTAGGATATTGCGTAAACCCCGGATGCGCTCCTGCTTTGGTTAAGGCCTTAAGCATATCTTGATCAAGATTTGGATTTACAGCGCTATCCAAGGCGCCATGAAAAATCCAGATTGGGATATGAGCAATGTCCTGTGCTTTGGACACGTCTCCTGCACCGCAAACAGGCACCGCCGCTGCAAACAAATCGGGATACCGTGAAATAGCATCAAAAGTACCCAAACCACCCATAGAAAGGCCAGTAATATAAATACGATTAGGATCTACAGGAAAATTCTTGATAGTTTGGTTAATGAGCTCTATTAAAAGCTTCATGGGCTTGGTAGGTGTAGGTTGAAGTGTTAATGAATCATTATAGGAAAAGTTAGACCAATCCATGTTACGAGGACACTGAGGGGCAATAACGATGGGACGATATAGTTTCATGTTTTCGGTTGAAGCAAAATTCGTCACTCCCCATTTTAATTGTGCTTCATTGTCATTGCCACGTTCTCCAGAACCATGTAAAAAAATCACAAGAGGGTATTTACTAATGGTATCATAGTCGCATACCAATTGCCTATATTGTAGGGTATCTCCAGTAACACTGATATATTTTTCATGACTAAAAATTGATACTTGCGAAAAGGAGTTGGTAATGCTTCCAAAGAAAAAAAGAAGAATCGATATTTTAGTCCAATTTGTATTTAGTGATTTCATTGTTTTATTTATTAGCTGCGTTTACTTTACTTAAAACGAGATCGTTTTGATTCAAGCTAAGGTAATTATTTGTTTACTAGAATTATATATATGGTAATGAGAATTTATAAACATTAAAGATACTTCTCGAGATTGGTTTGTTAGATATATTTAAAAGTTCTTTCAATACAATAGTTTTTAATGCAAAAACAACCTTCTTGTTCACGGAGAAAAAAGTAAACGGATTGCTTATTTTATAAAAACAACTTTAATTTAAAGCTTCCTTATAAACCTTTAAACAGCGTTCTCTAGCCATTTTATGATTTACTATGGGAGTTGGGTAGGTGAGTTCTTGAAACTCTGGAACCCATTGTTTTATATAGGACAAGTCTTTATCAAATTTTTCAATTTGTGTGGTTGGATTAAAAATTCTAAAATATGGTGCTGCATCAACTCCACAACCAGCAACCCATTGCCAGTTTCCAACATTACTGGCCATCTCATAATCATGCAATTTTTCTGCAAAATAAGCTTCACCCCAACGCCAATCGATCAATAGGTGTTTACATAAAAAACTTCCAACTAGCATGCGTACACGATTGTGCATAAACCCTGTTTCGTTAAGTTGTCGCATGCCTGCATCAACTAATGGATAACCCGTTTTGCCTTCGCACCAAGCTTTGAATTCGGTTTCATTATTTCGCCAAACTATACGGTCGTATTTCGGTTTAAAACTTTGGGTAGCTGTATGCGGAAAGTGCCATAAAATCTGCATAAAAAACTCTCGCCAAATTAACTCTTGCCAGAAAATTTCATTTTTTTGAGCGGTTGCTTTTTCAATCATAGTACGAATGCTTACGGTACCGAAACGCAAATGAGGTCCTAAACGAGATGTTGAATCTTCTCCAGGAAAGTTGCGGGTCGCTTCATAGGTTTGAATCAAATGAGGCGTAACAGTATATTTTTTTATTTTCTGGGAAGCCGTTTCAAATCCCATTTCTGAAAGATTGCAATCATCCACATCAATGTGCTTAGCAAGCTTAGATAAATTCGATTCTGAATCATATTGTTTTATTAATGTTGTTTTATATAATGCTTTCCATTGTTTCATGTAAGGTGTGTAAACCACATAAGGCGTTCCATCAGTTTTTACGACCTCATTTTTTTCAAATATAACTTGGTCTTTAACCGTTTTAAAGGCAATATCGTGAGTTTCTAAAAAACCTTTAATTTCGCTGTCTCTTTTGCCAGCATACGGTTCGTAATCACGATTGGTATAAACTGTTTCAATAGTATATTTTTCTATAAGCTGTTTGTAAATTTGTAACGGTTGTCCGTAAAATAAGGCTATATCGCTTTGATACTTTTCTTGAAGCGTTTGCTTCATAGTTTGAAGTGTTTCATAAATAAAAGTAACTCTAGCATCATCTTTAGGAAGTTGTTCTAAAATATTAGAATCAAAAATAAAAATAGGAAGTACAGGATGCTTTTCTTGCAAGGCTTCAAACAATCCTGCATTATCTTCGAGTCTTAAATCTCGTCTAAACCAAAATATGTTAATCCGTTGCTTCATGGGTTATAAACACCAAATAGTTCTTTTAGTTTAGTCGTGCGGTAGTTAAAAATTTCTTCTAATTTTGGTTTCACTAGAAACGGATGTACCAATTGCCCAAGAATTCCAAACGGCACTTTGTAATCTATAATATCTTCCATTTCAACGCCTCCATCAATTTCCTTTATAAAATGTTTGTGATGCCATAGCGCATAAGGTCCAAAACGCTGTTCGTCAACAAAATAATGTTTATCTATAACATGGGTAATTTCGGTAACCCATTTGGTTTTTATACCCATAACAGGCGTGACGATATATTGAATAATTTGACCTGCAAACATAGGTCTGTCTGCTCCAGAAAGAATATGAAACCCCATATAATCTGGTGTGATAGTTTTAAGATTTTTAGGATCTGATAAAAAATCCCACGCTTGCTGAAGGGTAATAGGTAGATTTTGCTTCTTATGTAAAGTATATATCTTCATATATTAATTATAAAGTAAAACGTATAAATTAAGTGATGTAGCAATACACAACCAGAAAAAATAAGGTACTATTAAAAGTGATTTTAAACCTAGTATTTTTCTGTAGTCATATAAAAAAATGGTGACTATTGCTGTAAGTGCAAGAATAAATAGTAACCCTAAAGCGATTAAATGCTGATTGAAAAACACCAGATTCCATGAAACATTTAATATGAACTGAACGGTAAATAAAATTTTAACTTTAGTATTTGGTTGTGCAATAAACAAATACATCATGTAAAAAGAATAGCAGAACATAATAGTACTCCAAGCAGCTCCAAATACCCATCCCGGAGGTGTCCAAGGCGCTTTATTGAGTTGCAAATACCAATCTGTTTCTGGGCCGTTTTGCATTAATAATACACCTAAACCTAAAGCACCAAAATTGATGATTAGAAAAATGATTAAATATTTTAATTTTTTCATTAGTTAGGATTTAAATTTTCAATTTTATCTAAAACAAGTTGAGCTTCTGCAAATTTCTTATCACTTTCTTTTCGGTTTACATTTAAAAGCGCATGCCATTCTTTCATAAGGGATTCATACTTTTTTTGAAGTTTTTCTTTTTCAGATTTTGATTTAAATATTGAAATCATACTTTTTATTTTAAATGTTTTGTGATTTTATCGCTCATCGGATTTGTAATTGAAAAGTAATAATCAATCATATGTCCATTTTTGTCAATCAAATATTTTTGAAAATTCCATTTCACAGTAGAATCAGTTTTTCCGTTTTTTGATTTTTTAGTTAACCATTGATATAATGGATGTTGCTTATCACCTTTAACATCTACTTTCTCGGTCATTACAAACGTAACTCCATAATTAGCTCGACAAAACTGTTGTATCTCTTGAGCCGTTCCTGGTTCTTGACCACCAAACTGATTACATGGCACACCAATAATCATTAATTTATCTTGATATTTGTCATACAGTTTTTGTAAATCTTCATACTGTCCTGTAAAACCACATTTTGAAGCAACATTAACAAATAGAATGTATTTTCCTTTGTAAGTTTCTAAATTGATAGGTTCTCCAAACAAACTATTTATTTTAATATCATAAATAGATTCAGAAGGATTTGTTTGAGCTGTTGATGATTTTGAGAAAATTGAGCACATAAGGCTAAGTAAAATTAGTTTTTTCATTAGTTATATTTTAAACGATACAATACCACAATCCATTTCAAAAATTTGTCCTGAAAGTGATGCTGCATTATCTGATATTAAAAATAGCGCCATTTTTGCAACTTCTTGTGGATTTAAGAATTTTTTTAGAGGATGACGCTCTGTAATTGCATCGATCATTTTTTCATTTCTTAATAATTTTGAAGCTAATTCAGTATCAGTAACTGTAGGAGCAATAGCGTTTACTCTTATTTTTGGTGCTAATTCTGCACCTAAAGATTTTACCAATCCTTCCACACCAGATTTGGCTGCTGCTATACTAGCATGAAATGGCATTCCTAATTTGGCAGCAACCGTACTAAATAATAAAATAGAAGGTGTTTCACTTTTTTTCAGCGACGGCAAATATTTTTGAATAGCTTTTACAGCTCCCAGAACATTAATCTCGTAATCTTCTCTAAAATCATCTATAGATAATCCTGAAATAGGTTTTAAATTAATGCTGCCAGGACAATATATTAGAGAATCTGCTGCTTCTATATCTGGTAATTCATCGTTTAACACATCGGCAGAAATATGTATTAGGTTCTCATGTGTTTGCGATGGAGCCGTTCTACTTATATTAATAACTTTATGGTTAGAAATTAAGTTTGAAACAATCGCATTTCCAATACCCTTGCTGCCACCAATAACTATAACTGCTTTCATAGTTAATTTTTTAAATAGTTTTGCAATTCAACAATCTTTTCAGGTTTGTTAAACGCGCCGCTGTAATAGGATGTTACTGTTGCCGATGTATCATCTTTTATACCTCTGGAAGATACACATAAATGCTTGGCATCTATAATAACAGCAATATCTTCTGTGCCTAAAATTTGTTTCAATTCTTCTGCAATTTGATTTGTTAAACGCTCTTGAACTTGAGGTCTTTTCGCATAGTACTGAACAATTCTGTTTAATTTTGATAATCCAATAACTTTCCCAGACGAGATATAAGCCACATGTGCCTTACCAATAATAGGAACAAAATGATGCTCACAGTTGGAGTAAAAGGTTATGTTTTTTTCAACCAACATTTGATTATATTGATATTTATTGTCAAACAGAGCAACTTTTGGTTTATTAGCAGGATTTAATCCAGAAAATATTTCATCTATATACATTTTTGCAACACGATCTGGTGTACCTTTCAGAGAATCATCGGTTAGGTCTAAGCCCATAACATCCATAATTTCTTCAAAAAGCATAGATATTTTTTCTTTCTTTTCCTCATCAGATAGTTTGAAGGCGTCTTTTTTTATAGGCGTTTCCAACCCTGTATATAAGTGATCATCTCCTATTTCATCAGATGAAAAATGGTTTAATTTTTTGTCATTTTGTTTTGTTTTAACTTTTAATTTTTCTGTTATCATAGCAATCTTTTTAGTGTGCTGTCTTTAAGTACTCATCTCTTAAAGCAAAGCAGCGTTAGCGTTTTGAAATTGAGTTATGTGTTATGTGTTTTTGTCTAGAACATTTAAATCGGCCTTTTTCAAAACCTCTTAATTTTTGATGTTTAGTAGCTCTTCCTTGCACACGTTTGCGCCACATTTTAAAACTACTGGGTTTCATTTCTCTTCGCATGAGTTTTATAACCTCTTGTTCAGATAATTGAAATTGATATGTTATGGCTTCAAAGGGTGTTCTGTCTTCCCATGCCATTTCAATAATACGGTCTATATCACGAGTGTTTAGCATATTATTAGCTTTGAAAATCAAATTGTGAATCGAAAGCTACTTTTATATTGAGAAGTTTATCAAAGAAAGATTTATTTTCTTTAAACGTTTTATTATTTCTAAAGTGAACATATTTACCCTGAGCATGAATACTACTTCCATTGACTTTATAAAGTACTAAATGATAATAGGGTATAACCCATGTAAAATTCTGTAAGCCTTTGTTTATTCTAACTAGTATTCCATTAGGGCGTAATTCAAGATTAGCATAATTTGAATCTGAAATAGTTTTTAAATACGGTTTAAAATTAGGGCTGGCATCATCTATAATCATACGTTTTGAACCCACTCCTTTCATTTTAAAAGCTTCTATAAAAGAAAAAGGTTTGCCCACTAAATCATTGATGAGCTGGTCGTTGCTTTTGTCGTTATATGTTGTATCTAAAATCACAGTATAAAGGTACACAAAAATATAGTTTGTTTAACAAAAAATAGTAAAAGTTAAACAAAAATTAACATTTTACTATTTTAAATACAGTGACTATGATATAAATCATACCATATGAAGGATGTAACTTATAAATTTGAATTAAATTAATAGGGTATGAAACATTTATTATTAGGCAATGAAGCTATTGCTCAAGGTGCTATAGACGCAGGTTTATCAGGTGTTTATGCATATCCAGGAACGCCTTCAACTGAAATTACAGAATATATCCAGAAATCTAAACTAACAAAAGAACTTAATATTCATACAACCTGGTCGGTTAACGAGAAAACCGCTATGGAAGCTGCTTTAGGAATGTGGTATACAGGAAAGAGGGCTATGGTTGTAATGAAGCATGTAGGTTTAAATGTAGCTTCAGATGTGTTTATGAATATGTCTATTTCAGGAATCAATGGAGGCCTTGTTGTTGTGGTTGCAGATGATCCGTCCATGCACTCATCACAAAACGAACAAGATTCTAGATTTTATGGTAAATTCGCTATGGTTCCCATATTAGAGCCTTCAAATCAGCAAGAGGCTTACAACATCATGCATTATGCCTTCGACTATTCTGAAGAATTACAATTACCCGTATTATTAAGAATTGTAACTCGTTTATCACATTCAAGATCTGGTATCGACTTTAAATCAAGACGATTGCAAAATGAAATGCAATTACCAAGTGATACTTCTAGATTTGCCCTGATACCAATGAATGCCAAAAAGCAATTCGAAAAATTAATTCATAAAAAAACGATTTTGGTTGAGCATTCTGAAACATCTTCTTTTAATGAATTAACATTGAGTGAAGACAAAGAAATAGGTATTATTGCTTGTGGTATTGCTTATAACTATGTTATGGAAAATATTAGTGAAGACACTTCTTTTTACTCCATATTGAAAATTTCACAATATCCATTACCAAAAGAAAAAATCAAAAAACTTTATAAACATTGTGATAAAATATTGGTTGTAGAGGAAGGCTATCCTATAGTCGAAGAATTACTGCATAATTATTTTGATACAAATGATAAGATTAAAGGGAAACTAACTGGAGATATTCCATTACCAGGAGAGCTCAATCCAAATATCGTTGGCAACTCTTTAGGAATTTTTCAAAATGCGGCTAAATCAATTCCAGATATAGTTAGCAGTAGACCACCACGACTATGTGAAGGTTGCGGTCACACTGATTTATTTAATACTATTAATGAGTTAATTCCTGAAATTGGAAATAAAAATGTTTTCGGCGACATAGGTTGTTATGCGTTAGGAAGCTTACCACCATTAAATACCATAAACACACTGATTGATATGGGAGCTTCTATAACCATGGCTAAAGGAGCTGCTGATGCTGGACTGGAGAATGCGATTGCTGTTATAGGCGATTCTACCTTTACGCACTCGGGAATGACCGGGTTATTGGATGCAGTTTATGAAAACTCACCCATAACAGTTATTATTTCAGATAATTCTGCGATTGCCATGACCGGCGCACAAGAATCGTCTGCTGTAGGAAGACTGCATAAAATTTGTTTAGGTATTGGTGTCCATCCAGACCATTTAAAAACTATGATTCCTTTAAAGAAAAATCATCAAGAAAACGTGGAATTATTAAGAACTGAATTGAAATATAAAGGTCTATCTGTTATTATTTCTGAAAGACCTTGTGTAAGATTATCAAGGGATCGAAAAGAGGACATCAAATCAAAAATTGCATCATTAAGTTAAATTATAGGATGAAAACAAATATTATATTATCCGGTGTAGGAGGCCAAGGTATTTTAACCATTGCTGCCGTTTTAGACACAGCTGCGTTGAGCGAGAATTTATTTATTAAACAATCTGAAGTTCATGGGATGAGTCAACGCGGTGGAGCCGTACAATCTCATGTAAGAATATCGGATAAGGAAGTATATTCAGATCTTATTCCAGAAGGGAAAGCCGATTTAATTTTATCAGTTGAACCTATGGAATTATTACGATATATACCGTTTTTGAATAAAAATGGCTGGTTGGTTACGGATTCTAATCCGTTTATTAACACAACTAATTATCCTGAAAAACAAGATCTCTATGAACAAATTAAAAAGTATCCTTATCATGTAATTATTGATGCAACAGATATTGCAAAAAAAATCGGCAATTCAAAAGTCGCGAATATGGTTTTGTTGGGCGCAGCATCTAACATTATACCATTGTCAGAAGATAGTTTACTAAATGCCATCCGTTCATTATTTAAACATAAGAGTGACAAAATTGTTAATCTAAATTTGGAAGCTTTTTTTGAAGGCAAAAAAATAGCTGAAGAATTTACAGATTTAACAGTCAACAAATAAATCGATTTTAAAGAGATTACGAGATTTTAATTTTTGAATTCCGAAGTACTTTTTTTACAGCTTCGGCTAAAATAATGACTCCTTTTTCAATATTCTCTTTGGGCATATTAGAAAATGAAAGACGCAATCTATCATCTTTTTTACTAGCAGGGTCAAAGGTTCTTCCGGTTACAAATACAACACCTTCTTTAATACTTTCTTTAAATATATCGGTAGATTTAATATGTTCTGGTAACTTCAGCCAAATATAAAATCCGCCTTTAGGTTCATTCCAAGTAATTTCTTTAGGCATATATTTTTCAAGATTACTTTGTAGCAAATTTTTTCTTTCTAAATATTCGCTTCTTAAAAAATTTAAATAAGTTTTTAGCTTGTCCTGTGCTAAAAACTCATTAGCCAATATTTGCATAAAATTAGACGTACAAGCATCTAAAGCTTGTTTTATAGATTCAGCCTTTTCAAATATTTCCTGAGAACAAAGCATATAGCCTAATCTAAATCCGGGACCAAGAATTTTAGAAAATGATCCTGTATAAATAATGTCAACATCCTTATAACCATAAGATTTCATTGGTTTGGTTAGGTGTTTTTCAGTTTCATCAAAGTACAAATCGCTATAGGCATCGTCTTCAATTAATATAATTCCGGTTCCACACAAAACTTCTAGAAGTTCTTTTTTGCGCTCGGGAGTATAAATAATACCTGCAGGATTATGATAATTTGGTGTAACATATAAAAACTTAGGTATTTGTTTTAAAGTGGCAATTTTAGTTTTTAGGGCTTTTATATCAATCCCATCATAATCAATAGGAATACTTTCTATTGTAGCACCCATTGTTTCAAAGACTGACAAAGCACCAACAAAACAAGGGTTTTCAGTTAATATGATATCTCCTTCGTTTACAAACTCCTGCGTTATGATGGAAATGGCTTGCAGTGACCCCGTAGTGATTAAAATTTTATTTTCATCAACAGGTAATCCTTTATTTTTTAAATAATCTTGTAGTGATTTAATTAATGGTGGATAACCAGGCGTTGGACCATACTGAAAACACAATTTTTTTTTATCGCTTGGTAGCGAGTTATAAATATCATCAATGTGTTTTACAGGAAATAAATCATTATTTGGCATGCCTCCTGAAAAAGAAATCAAGCTTTTTCCAGAAGCTTGAGACATTAGTAATTTAATGTCTTCAGAATGCCTAGAATTAACTGCGTTTGAAAATGCATACATAATTCACGGTGTTTAGATGTCTATTCAAAATAACAAAATTTTAATAAAATAGATTGTGATAAATGTCAGCTAAAGTCCTAAATTAAATTAGTTACTTTACTGTAATTATAGCACATTGTAATTATGCTTCATCCAAAATTAGTCCATCCAGAAAGTATTGTTGTTATAGGCGGTTCAGATAATATTCAAAGTCCCGGAGGAAGAGTTTTAAAAAACTTAATTGAACATAAATTTAAAGGCGACTTATTTGTTGTTAATCCAAAACAAGACAGTGTTCAAGGCATTAAATCTTTTAATAATGTTGAGGTAATACCAAAGGTGGATTTGGCAATCATTGCAATCCCAGCACACTATATTTTAGAACCTATCAAAATACTTACTCAACAAAAAAACACTAAGGGATTTATTATTTTTTCTGCAGGTTTTGGTGAAAAAGATGCTCATGGAGCCTTTTTAGAAAAAGAAATAGTCCAATTGATTGATGAGGTTGGCGGAAGCCTTTTAGGCCCCAATAACATAGGTTTAATTAACCAGTATTACGCAGGCGTTTTTACAAGGCCTATTCCTAAATTAAGTGAGTTTGGAGTTGATTTTATATCTGGTTCAGGCGCTACAGCTGTATTTATTATTGAAGCTGCTGTAGGTATGGGCTTAACGTTTTCAAGTGTTTATACGGTTGGGAATAGTGCACAAATAGGAGTGGAGGAACTATTAGAATTTTTAGATGAATCATTTGATTCTAAAGTAAGTTCCAAAGTCAAGCTTCTCTATATTGAAAGTATTAAAAATCCAATTAAATTTCTGAAACACACGAGTTCACTCATTAAAAAGGGTTGTAAAATAGCCGCCATTAAAGCAGGTAGTACAGAAGCCGGAATCAAAGCGGCGTCATCTCACACGGGAGCTTTAGCTACTTCAGATGTGTTTATCGATGCCTTATTTAAAAAAGCAGGAATTATACGTTGTTATGGACGGAATGAACTTATTACGGTTGCAGGTATTCTTTTGCAGAAAGAAAGCATAGGAAAAAATATCGCTATCATTACGCATGCAGGAGGACCAGCGGTGATGCTTACTGATATTTTATCTAAAAATGGTTTAAACATTCCTTCCTTGAAAGGATCCAAAAGCGAAACTTTATTGGAGGAATTATTTGATGGTTCATCAGTTGCGAATCCAATTGATTTTTTAGCAACTGGTACTGCAGAACAACTTGATATCATTATAGATTATTGCGACAATCAGTTTGAAAATATAGATGCTATGGTAGTGATTTTTGGAAGCCCAGGATTAAAACCAGTTTATGATGTTTATGACGTTTTAAATAAAAAAATAAAGACTTCTAAAAAGCCAATTTATGCGATATTGCCATCCATTATTAATGTTCAGGATGAAATAAACGAATTTATATCCAAAGGGAATATTGCGTTTTCTGATGAGGTATTATTTGGGAAGGCTCTTGCTTCGGTTTATAATCAAAATTCAACTCAATACAGAGGTGAAACACTTACTGTTAAACCTGATAAAAATATAAGAGATATCATAGACGGGTTACCTAATGGATATATGCCAACAGATGTCGCTATAAAAATATTATGTTATGCTGGTATAGAATGTGCTTCTTATAACACGGTAAAAAATAAGGAAGAACTTTTAATAGTTTCAAAATCTTTACAATATCCTGTAGTTGAAAAGGTAATTGGCCCATTACACAAATCTGATGTTAATGGTGTTTTGTTAAATATTTCAAATGAAAAGGAATTAATAGATGGGTTTGAAAAATTAATTACCATAGATGGAGCACAATCAGTTTTAATTCAGCCAATGATAAACGGTATGGAGCTATTTGTTGGTGCTAAACAAGAAGGCAGTTATCCTCCTATTGTACTTTGCGGACTTGGAGGTATTTTTGTTGAAGTATTAAAAGATGTAAGTGCTAGTATGATACCTATTTCTAGTAAACAAGCTCTAGAAATGATTAATAGTTTAAAAGCATATCCTATTTTTAAAGGCATCCGAGGACATAAGGGCATAAACATTGGGGCTCTTGTAGAAACCATTGTCAAAGTTTCCAATTTACTTAGTATAGCTCCTGAAATTACGGATTTAGATATTAATCCATTGTTAGCATCTGAGAATAAATTGATTTCAGTAGATGCAAGAATTTGTATAAAAAGAGGATAAATTAATTTTTTGTTTCAAAATTTGAAGTGTGTTTTTTTAAAATACGTTGACGTTCTTTTTTAACCACAGTATCTTTTTTCAAACTCCATAGGGTATCACTCGCTTTTTTTCTAGTTTCTTTTATATCTACAATCGGGTACGGATAGTCTTTTCCTAATTTAAAGTTATGAAATGCTTGGTCTAATTCTGTCATTAAAAATGGTTGATGTGCGAAAGACACGTCTAAATGCTTTAATTCCGGCACCCATTTTTTTATAAATATAGCTTCTGGATCATGTTCCAAACTATTTTTTATAGGATTATAAATACGTAGTATGTTTATACCAGTTTCCCCAGCTTGCATTTGTAACTGCGGAAAATGAATTCCGGGCTCAAAATCCAGAAACATTTGCGATAAATGGGTTGTAGCTTCTTGCCAAGGCTGCCACAAATTATGGGTAAAAAAAGAAACGATTAAGGCGCGCATTCTAAAATTTAAATAGCCTGTTTCTTTAAGACATCGCATGCAAGCATCTATTATTGGAAATCCCGTTTGACCAGTTTTCCACGCTTCTTGATACTCTTTAGAAATCTCTTTTTTAAGTTTATGAAACCCTTTATTGATGCTGGCTTCTTCCATGGTGTGTTCCATTTCAAACTTTTGTATGAAGTGACTTTGCCAACGTAATCTGGACATAAATGCGTCTAAAGACTTTTTATTTTCAGCAGTTCCCTTTAAGTGATACGCTTGATGATACACTTCGCGAACTGATAGATTTCCCCACGCCAGATATGGCGAAATTCTACTACATCCTTTTCTGGACAATTCTGGTTTTGAAATGTGGAGCATATAGTTTTGATATCGACCGTCGAAAAATGATTTCAAGTATTTTAAACCAGTGGTACGGCCACCTTTTTGAAAATGTGAGTTCGGACTGGTTTCTAAACTTAGAGTATCAAACTGGGTTTCTATGTTTTCAATCTCACTCATGGTTAACAATTGATTTTCTGCTGGCTGAAATGATAAGGGTTCAATTTCAAAAAAAGCATTGCATTTTTCAATCCATTGTTCTCTGTCTTTAAGGCCCCGTTGTACACCGTTATTGATGTTTTCGTTCCATGTAATTTGATTGTTTTTACAAAAACGACTAAACGATTTGTCACGTTGATAGGTAATTAAAATCCCCGTTTCTTGATGTGAATAAACATTAGAGATTTGAAACTGATTTAAAAGTTGGTTTACAACAGCTATCATATCTGATTTTACAACTAAAACTTTAGAATTATAGTGTTTAAGTTGTTCGTTTAAATCGACCAAAGATTGCTTGATAAAGTTCCAGTGACGCTCACTATAATGATTGTCTTCTATAAGTAATTCTTCAAACACATAAAGCAATAAGATACGCTTGCCAGATGCTAATGCATTAAAAATGGCCTCGTTATCTTCTAAACGTAAATCACGTTTAAACCAAACAATATCTATAGGTTCTCTTTTAGTGTTCATCTTGATGGTTTATAATATGTTGTGCTTTGTATTTTATTTGATGTAAATCTTCAGGTGTCATTTTGTCTAAAACACGGTACATCATTTTCATTCTAAAATTGTTTTCTAAAAAGGGTCTTTTATCGTCTAAAAAATTCCAGTATAAGCTATTAAATGGACAGGCATCCTCTTCAGTTTTTTTCTTATAGTTATAACAACATGAGTCGCAATAGTTACTCATTTTATGAATATAAGACCCCGAGGATACATACGGTTTTGTTGCAATTTTTCCACCATCAGCAAATTGACTCATCCCACGCGTGTTAGGTAATTGCACCCATTCTATGGCATCTACATAAATTCCAAGATACCAAGAATCAATATCGTCTGGATTAGTTTGAGTTAACAATGCATAATTACCAGTAATCATAAGACGTTGAATATGATGTGCATAACCATTATCGAGAGAATTGTTAATGCTCTGTTTAAGACAATTCATTTTTGTGTGTCCTGTCCAGAAAAAATCGGCGAGTTTATTGGTGTTATCAAGGGCATTTTCTTTTTTAAACTCGGGCATTCTTGTCCAATACATACCGCGCATATATTCGCGCCAGCCAATTAATTGACGAACAAAACCTTCGATTTGAGAAATATCAATGAGATTCTTGTTTTTGTGGTAGTAATTAGTAGCTGTTTTAATCACATCTTTTGCAGAAATCAATTTAAGATTCATAGCGAACGATAGTCTTGAATGAAAAAGATACGCTTCGCTGGTATGCATAGCGTCTTGGTAGTCTCCAAAATGAATCAATAATTCTTCACAGAAAAATCGTAACTGTTCTAATGCTTGTTTTCTACTAATAGGATAAGCAAAAGTTTTAGTTTTAAACTGCCCTATGGTCTTAATATTTGTTTTTTTTATATCATTAACAACATCTGAAACATCATTTTCAAAATATTTATAAGATGGAATTATGTCGTCTTCCTTCCATTTATTTCGATTGCTTTTATCGTAATTCCATGTACCGCCTTCGGGTTGATTACCAACCATTAAAACATCATGTTTTTTGCGCATATATCGGTAGAAATTCTCCATGAGATATTGTTTCTTTCCTTTAAAGAATTGAGCTAAATCATTTCTTTTTGTATAGAAATGTTCGGTTGAGTATATGCCAGATTCTATTGAAAGTGTTTTACAAAACGTATCTAATTGGATATCTAAACGATACTCATCTGGTTGTTGATATTCAAACCGTTGGATGCTTTGGTCGTTTATTAGTAACTTTAAATTATCAACTAGGTTCTGAGTGTTGTTAGCATCATTAATTTTGAAGTAAATAACCCTGTGGTTAAGAACTTTTAAATCTTTCGCAAATTGCCGCATTGCAGCAAAAAAACCAATAACTTTTTGAATGTGATGGACAACGTAATCTGTTTCTTGACGCATTTCAAAAAGGCAATACACAATTTCGTCATGAGGTTGTTTAAACCATGAGTGTTTTATATTAAGTTGGTCGCCAAGTATGAGTCTGAGAGTCTTCATTTAAAATAAGGTTTCTTGTAGCCATAAATTTTGAAACTTGTTATTGTAGTCATAACGTTCGGCTTGCAGTTTCACATTAAAAACTCTATCTCTGGGGTCGTTACCTACACCCGCAACATACATCCAGTTGCCATAATTGCTATGAACATCATAATCTATCAGTAGCGATTCAAAATAAGCAGCACCAATGCGCCAATCTAGTTTGAGGTTTTTTGCAAAATAAGAGGCTGCATTTTGTCGACCTCGGTTGCTCATCCAACCTGTTTTATTAAGCTCTATCATATTGGCATTTACAAAAGGTTCTGCTGTTTTTCCTAGCTGCCATTGCTTGATAGCAGATGCACTTAAATTCCAGTCATTAGCTTTTTTAAGAATTCCATCAATCTTGAAAATATCATTACCGTGTTTAAGCGATATGTATTTAAAATAATCTCTCCATATCAATTCGAAAATAAGCCAGTACGTAGAGTCATTTTTAAAAAGCTCCTCTTCAAAACGTTTTACTTCCCAATAAATGGTTCTTGCAGAAAGACTGCCGTTAGCTAACCATGGAGAAAATTTTGAACTAAAATCTTTTCCAACCAAACCGTTCCTGGTTATTTTATAAACACCTAGTTTTTTAGTTTTAAAAAAATAGTCATGAAGCCTATTTAAAGCACTCGTTTCGCCGCCTTCAAAAGGGAAAGCAGATTGCGGATAAATTTCAAAATCATCAAAACCCAAATCGTTTAAGGTGGGAATTGATGTGTGCTCTGTTATGATATTGTTTTGATTTGTTTTAGAATGAGTCACACAACTTCGAATCTTAGCACTTTTTTCGACATGTTTTCTAAAATCTGTAAACACTTTTGGTATTTGATTAATCTCTATGGTAATGTCTTCTGGATGATATAGAAATTGATCATAATAGCTGAAAACAGTAACATTTTTTAATTGTTCTTTTATTGTTTTTAAGACCGAAACTTCTTCTTGTGTCCATTCATTTTGAAGATAAATTTCGGAAATAGCATAGGTTTCAATCAATTTTGGAATTATAGTCTCTGGATTTTTAAGATAGGTGAGGAGATTGATATTGAATTTAGAAAGGTTTTGTTTTAGATTGGTAACAGTTTCTATTAGAAATTTTGCTCGAAACTTTTCTGTTTTTTTAAATCCATACTTTGTAACTTTGAAATCTTTTGGATTGAAACAATATACGGCTATAATGTTATGGTTACTTTTTAATGCTCGCTCTAAAACTTCATTATCCTGAACCCTAAGATTTTTTTGGAACCATATTAATATGTTTTTAATTTGTTTCTCTTGCATTTCTCACTACAATATTTTACGTTCTCCCAGTTTAGTCCCCATTTTTTTCGCCAAGAAAAGTATCTATTACAGACAGGGCATAATTTTTTTGGTAGATTCTGTTTTTTCAAATTTTTTACTAGTTAACTTTTACTAATTGGTTAATCATACCTTTAAAAATAAACCCATGAAAAGGCAGGACGCTATACCAATATAGGCGTCCTCCAAGTCCTCTTGGTCTAAAGGTTGCTGTTTGTTTAAGAAGATTATCTTCAATTTTGAACTCTAACCAAGCTTCACCAGGTAATTTCATTTCGGCATAAAGCAATAACTTTTTTTGAGATTTATCGGCATAAATAACCCTCCAAAAATCTAAGGCATCACCAATGTTTAACTCAGTTTGATGCGTTCTGCCTCGGCGTAAACCAATACCACCAAAAAGCTTATCAAGATAGCCTCTAATTTTCCATAAGAAGGTACCATAATACCAGCCGGTTGTGCCTCCAATTGACCAAATTTTGTTTATGGTTTTGGCTTCATCAATAACCTTACGTTCTTTGTAATCTTTAAAACAACCGTATTTGGGGACATTTATATATTTATGAATACTATCTTTTAAACGACCACTACTTACCATAGAGTCTTTCCAGCTAGAAATAATACTATTTTGCTCAATTTTTTCAAAGGCTAATTCTACGGCTTCTTTATATGTAATAGGTGTAATTCCAATGATATCGTTAATGTTACTTGGCTTTCCAATAATCTCTACTCCCATACTATCTACTAAAGTTGAAGCGAGTTTATAAGATGTTGATGTAACAAAATATAGCCAGTAGGATGATAATTTAGGAGTCATTACAGGCACCGTGATTATATGTCGTTTTAATTTACGTATACCAGCAAATTGTAATAGCATGTCTTTATAGGTTAGTATCTCTGGACCAAAAATATCGTAAGATTGATTGTAGAGTTCCTGTTTTCCTTTGGCTTTTGATAAAAAGGTTAATACATCTCTTACTGCGAGCGGTTGTGATTTTGTATTTAACCATTTAGGAGCAATCATAACTGGTAATTTTTCAACTAAATCGCGAATAATTTCAAACGACGAACTACCAGAACCTACTATAATTCCTGCTTTAAATGTCGTTAACGCATAGTGTTTTGAAGCTAAAGCATTTTCAACATTTTTACGTGATCTAAGATGTTTCGATAACTTTTCATCATTGGTAATGCCACTTAAATAAATAACTTGTTTTGCATGCGTCGTTTCAATATAAGTTTTGAAATTTATAGCACATTGTTCTTCTAAACTTTCAAAATCTTTCGATGTGTTTGACATGGAGTGGATCAAATAATATACAACATCAATATCTTTTGGAATTGTTGTTAATGTTTCCGGATTTAGAAAATCGGCTTCAACAATATCAATGTGTTTTTCTTCAAAATAGCTTTTATCAGCACGTAATGTATCTCTAACAGCACAAACTACATCATGACCTTCATTAACCAAAAGAGGTATAATTCGTTTTCCTATATAGCCAGTAGCACCTGTAACAAGTATTTTCATGTGTTATAAGTTAAGGTTAAAAAGCTATATATCACCCAAAAGGCTTATAAAGCTTTTGGTCGCTGATATTCTAATCGTGTTTTTAAGCTTGGAATAGAATAACCATCTAATCCGTTAATAGTAGCAACGTTTGCTTTTGATAAATTAACGAATCCATCCTCTTCTAAAAGATTGTCTGCAATGTACAAGTCTTTAATTTCTCCAATAAGTAAAATGGTGTTATTTGCTTTAATAGCATATTCTTCTACATATTTCATGGCCATTTGTATGGGAGCGTCTTTAACAAAGGGAACGGAATAACCATCTTTATAAGCTTCTTCAAGAGAGGTTACATCAAATTCTGAAATAGATTTGTCATATTTAGCCGATGTATGATGTGCATCAATTAATATGGATTCATGAATATGATTGATTGTGAAATAACCAGTTTCTTTAATATTCTCATACGTATTCCTTATAACTGTTGTTGGTCTTAAAAAAAAACCAAGTAAGGCTGGACTTGAGCCAATATGCGTTACAGAACTAAAAACAGCAACATTCGAGATGCCTTGAGCAGATTTCGTACCTATAAGATTGGCTGATTTATATCCTGAACAACTATTGATGAGATTAATCTTATATAGATGTTGCATCTTATCAATATCAAATTGCGTAAAATGGGGCATAATTTTAAAGGTTTTTGAAATTATTGATTTTAATGTTTTGTGCTTTTAAGTCAAACATTAAATTATAAAGTCCAAAAAAGGTTCTGTTAATATATATAAAGTGTTTTGAACCTCTGTTGCCGTTCATTTTTCGTAACTCGGTATTTTTTGAGTAGCGTTCTCCTAATTCAGCTATTTTGCCAAAAAAATTAGCATCAGAAAAATCAAAATACTCTTTATGAAATGGTTGAGTAAATAGACTTAACATTTCGTGAAACATATCTGTAAAAAAAGCTAGCTCTTCTTTTGAATCATCTTCACGAAGTATCTCTAATTCGTATAATTTAGAGACAAAATACTCGGGATTATTAATGTTTTTTGTTTCAGCCAATTCAAAATAAGGTATGTAAAATTGATTAGGAATAGTTTTCATACAACCAAAATCAAGCGCTATTAATTCGCCTTTTTTAGAGATTAAAAAGTTTCCTGGATGCGGGTCTGCATGTACTTTTTTCAATTTATGAATTTGAAACATATAAAAATCCCATAGAGCTTGGCCTAGTTTATTAGCTTTTTCTTGGTCTGTATTATAGGCTGTAAACTCAGAAAGATGCTCACCTTCCATATAATCCATAGTGATAATACGATCTGAAGACAACTCCTCATAATACTGCGGAAACAAGAGGTTGGAAATGTGAGAGCATGCCTCAGCAATTTCTTTACTTTGACTGATTTCCAACCTGTAATTTGTTTCCTCTAATAACTTTCCTTCAACTTCTTTAAAGTATTTATCAGAGTCTTTGCCTTTAATGTTAAACATACTCATTGCAATAGGTTTAACCATAGCAAGATCTGAGGCAATACTTTGAGCAACGCCAGGATATTGGATTTTCACAGCAAGTTTTTTCCCATCTTTTTCTGCAATATGGACTTGTCCAATACTTGCAGCATTTACAGACGTTGAGTTGAAGGAATCAAAAATATCATTTGGTGATTTACCAAAATAGTTTTTAAATGTTTTTAATACTAACGGAGGCGATAATGGCGGCACAGAAAACTGTGCTAAGGAGAATTTTTCAACATAAGCTTGTGGCAAAATACTCTTTTCCATACTAAGCATTTGGGCTACTTTTAGGGCACTACCTTTTAGTTGCTTCAAGCCATCGTATATATCTTCTGCATTATTTTTATTAAGACGCTCTTTAGCCTCAATTTCAGTGCTAACAAGCTTGTCTCCGTAATATTTTAAATAATTAACACCCACTTTAGCACCTGTCGATACTAATTTGGAGGCTCGTTGAATTTTAGAAACAGGAATACTATCTATGGTTTTCATGTAAGTGTAATTAGTTCATGTGCATTTTTTCTTTGAAAAGAAACTTTCCAAAATCAATAACACTTTTTAATGGTGCAATATTTAAAATATCAAAACTTGTATTAACAGATTTTTCAATAAAGATGTCGGTTTTTTCAAAGCTAGCAGAAGTGTCATCTAACCAAAATTTAATGGTTATTAGTAATTGTACCCATGCAGATTCTTGAAGAGATTTTACTTGAATTTTTTCTATTTTATCGTTTTTAATATCTAAAGTTTCTATATCAAGATTTGCTATGTATTTAGCAAAGCTTTTTTTAAGTTCACTTAAAGCCATCAGAGCTTTTAAATCCTTATTGTGAGATTTTAAAGCATATACAACGTAGCTTCTGTTGGCAGTTAAGTTTTCAAAAAATGTAAAATAAAAACTCAATAATTTGTTTCTAGCATCGAACGATTGATAGTCTTCACTAGCCTCTAATACTTTGATTGTATTATTAAAAAAGGCTTTAAATATTTCTTTTTCAATAGCTTCAAATGAGGCAAAATGATTGTAAAATAAGGATTCTTCAAAATTATTATTTTTAGTAAAAACGTAAACCGATTTTGGTTTTTCGTTGTGTTCTAATATATAATCCATATAAAATGATAGAATATCGCTCTCTGTAATTGTTTTCTTTTTTGCCATGATAAAAATATTATGGAACAAAAATACAAAAAATGTTTAACATTATTTAAAAAAGATTAAACAAAATTGTATTTAAAACGATAGTATCATTTTTAATACAAGAATAAGTAAGGTAATATGGTTAGTTTTTATTTATTAAAAATATTACGCCAAGAAATTAACGAAGATTATTCAATTATTTGTGCCTGATAAAAAGTGTTATCAAAAACGACTTTCTTTAAAAACACAAAGGCTTGATAAAAATCGTCTGTTGGGAGATTAAAAATATCGTGACCTCTGTCTTTGTATGTATAAAACATAAAACTAGAATCTAAAGCTTTTAGCTTTTCAACTATTCTGTTTGAGCCATCCATGATAAGAAAACCTTTTTCTGTTGGGTCACAGAAATGATGTGAATCTCTGTCATATGGTATTATTTTATCTTTGTTTCCATGATAAAAAACACCAGGAATAGTGTTAGTTATCAAATCACTATTTAGACAAGCTCCAGATATGGATATAACTGCAGCTGGTTTAATATTTTTATAAGTTTCATTCTTTGGTATTAACAAATCTCTGTTATAGGTAATATTTAGAACTGTTTCGGCTCCTGCACTTAACCCAAATAAAATAATTTTAGACTCATTAATTAAAAAATCCTCTTTATATTTAATTAAATAAGCTAGAGCACTAAGTAAATCTTCTCCAGCCTCTGCATAAATAGTCATTTCTTCATCCAAGGGTATATTACAACTAAATACTTTGTTCTTGCTTAAGAGAGAATAGTCAATTGAAGCAACAACATATCCTTTTTTGGTTATGCTTTCAGCT
>TARA_R110002033_G_scaffold5712_7_pt1 | contig 25434 bp, 27 predicted proteins | sample TARA_R110002033 | Tara Oceans TARA_R110002033 (sample SAMEA4397051) | marine metagenome | biome: Polar Biome; feature: [SRF] surface water layer (ENVO:00010504); material: water (ENVO:00002006), including particulate matter (ENVO:01000060) such as... | depth 5 m
TGGAAATGGTAATGGAACTACACCAGAACCAACAACACCAAAACCTGAACCTGAACCAACGACACCAAGTTGGTTAGAAAAAACATTTTCAGAACTTCAAGACTGTTCAAAGCGTTCTGATATATCTGGTGTTGCATTTTGTATGATTCAGATTGAAGCTTTCTACTTGACTGGTGTTGGAATTTTAGCAATCGGAATTGCTGGTCAAATATTCAACAGAAGGAGTAGTGGATATTATGGTGTATAAGAGAAAGAAAAAAAACAATTACAAGAAATTAGCTTACCTAGCAGTAATAGGTGTAATAGGTTTCATAGCATTTGATTGGATTACAGGTTTTTCAGATGGAGTACAGTTTGGACAAGAGGGTAGTGATTATTATTTCAATTCAATAGATGAAAAATTTAGTATTATAGGAGACTTTGATACTTTATCAGTTGCAGATAGTAGAATTGCAGAATGTGAAACGAGAACAGTTGTGACAATATATAACACGAAAGGTAGTGTGTTAACAGAACTTAAAAGAACATCATCTACATGGAGTCCAACTTTAGACATAGGATTGGATTTACTGGATAGTCGATATGATATACAAGATAGGAAAATAAGTAGAATTGTATATGATACAAAATTATATTGTCAAGCCACAAACGAACTATTTCCAAACGTTGTACTAGATAGTTATGATCTAAAATTGTCTGTAAATAGTAGAAATGGAAATAGCAAAATTATAAAAATAGATACAGTCACAGCTAGAAGTAATAACGATGTAAATAACATCAGTGTTGTTGGATTATTCAAGGAAACTTACTACGCAAGTGAAATTGAGAAAAAAATTAAATCACCACAAAATGAATTTCCAACTTATATAGTATTTGACATTTCAGGTGATCTTGATTTCAAGTCATGTTTTGGTTCTGGTGCATCCAAAACTTGTTATCCTTACGTGAAGACATTATCTGGTTCTGGTGTGACTCATGCTGTGGGTTTTGTAGTTAGTAGTGGAATAATTGGTGTAGCACCACTTAATCCAGCAAGTGAATTGATAATTGCTGGTGGATTGGTAAAGAGTTCAGATGAAAGTTATATTGATTACACATTAAGATTCAAGAATTGGAGTCCAGCAGAATCTACTCCAAAAGTAATTGTATTATACACGCCACCAAATGGAAATCAACTGGATAGAGAGGAAATTTACAACACTGGTAATTCATTGAAGATGTATCAAAGAGGAAATGACGGAATTGCATCAGGTAGAATCCACCATACATCTGATTGTCCAACTTTATGTCTAGGAAAATACGAGATACTTGCAACTGGTGGAGAAGTGACTGGTAATGATCCACAAAGGAAAAACTTGAAAATTGTAAATGTTAAATTGAAATTTACCGATGAACCAGAGAACGAATACCCACCAATAACACCTACATCAGGCAGTAGTGGTAGTAAGGTGATAGAGGGCGAAGTTCAATTAGGATATAGTTTACGTTTTGATGGTGGAACTCTAGCTGGTGTAGTAGGAAAGGATGCAAAAGCAGTTGATGTTGCATTTAGTCAGCTTGATCTCATTACTAGTAATGAAGTTGGAAAAGAAGGCAAAGTCATAGATTTGAAAATAACACCACATTTGACATTTCCTTGCACGTTAAAGACTGAAAATGAAGATGGAACTCCTTACGGTGGAATTAAATGTGAAGAGCCTAGATTGTCCATAGTTTCAGAAAGATCAGCGAATATGGATGTCACATACACTGGAACTGTAAAGGTTGATGGAAAAGAAGATAAAATAAATAAAAAATATCTTTATGCAGATGATAGAATTTATAATGGAGAACTAAGTCAATGTGAAAAGAAGTTTGTTCCAGCTTCTGGTAATACAGGTGGAAGAATTGAAGCATCTAAGGATTGTATTCAAGACTTTAGAATACAGCCACTAACTTTAGGTCACACAAACCTAAATGATATGGTTGAAGATGCGTTGTGTGGAGAAGATTTGAAAGACAAGTTAAATTGTAATTCCAAAAAGAATGAGCATGATGTGAAGGTAGAGATTAGATTGGATGCAGAATTTGAATTAGCAGATAACAATATGAAAGGATATGCTGGGTTGATTCAGAATGTAGAGTATGTATTTGACTTTGATTACAAGCCAAAGAAAACATCTAGTGAACCTAGACAAGAAACACCAGATGAAGATAGTGAATCATGCCTATATGAAGGAGATTTAGTGAGTTCATTGAGCAGTAGTGAGTGTCAAGAAGAGAAACGTGTATGTGATAATAGAAATGACGGTGAATGGACAGAGGGTATTTCCTATTGGTTTTGTAAGGCTATTGTGACAGAAAGAGATGATGGTAATGGAAATGGTAATGGAAATGATGATGAACGAGATGAAGATGAACCTACATTACCAGATTTATGTAGTGTATTAGGTATAGGATGTCCAGAAGATGATACAGGTAGTGATACAGGTAGTTTTGTAGGGGTATGTGAAGAAGGCGAAATTCCAGTAATTCTTTCAAACGGTGAATTAGTATGTAAGGATGAAGGAACTGGTGAGTTCGTTCCAGAATCAGATAGTGAAGTCACAACAGGTGATTCACCTACTGGAAACGATGGTCAGGCTGGTGCTGGTGAAACTGACGGTGGAATGACTAATGAAGAAAAAGAAGATTTCACTAATGATCTAGGTAAAAAACTAGAAGAGTTAGACACTGGTTTCTCAGGTATACCTGATATTGGAATTGGTGGATTCTCAAGTGAAACAGTATGGATATTCATTATAGTAGCATTAATCATATTATTTGTAATTTTCAAAATATCAAGAAGAGGCTATCGAAATATGGGCTAAAAGTCATAAATTTTATGTAAAAACTAAACTCAAATAGTATTGTTAATAACGATTTATGTGATCAGAGGATTATCTAGAGCATTTATTGGACTTTTCCTAATTGCCTTACTGGTGTCAATGCCAGTAAATCCAATAGCAGTTCCAAGTGCTGGAGCTCAGGTTTTTGATCCTAATACAAACATGGGTAGAGAACTGACAAAAGAGGTTAGAGGCGACACATATCTGACAAAGGAATATTCCGATTCAACTGCTGAATCAACATTTGGACTGCCTGAATGGATTCCAGATGATAATGGAAATTACAAGCCTTACATAATCATGGAAAATAATGATGCGTATATCATTGAAAATAAATATCTGCCAATGGGAATAAACAAATCAAACTGTATGACCACATTTTATCTAAACAACGAAAACATTTTAGACGGTGCAGACACATTAATTGAAAATCAATATTGGGAAGTTTATCACAAAGAAAACGAAACAGACAATTATCAATTATTAGATACATCATCATGGGATTGTGATACATCATTTCGTTCATCAAGTGATCAACTTTCAATATTTACAACTTGGAATAAATCTCATGGTGATTCACCATTAGCACAGTCACAATATGATACAACAACTACAAACGTAAATGGAACTGTTTCTTATTTCCGAACACTGACAGAAACAACTAACAATCCAACTATGTCACAACAAGTTATAACAAACTCAACTGGAACATTTACCGTAGATGTTTGGACAGACAATTTTACAACTACAACTGAAAACATTCCAGTGTTTCAAAGTAAATTATTATCAACATTTGAGGTAGAGTATAGATATATGTTAGAAACTGGTGAAGTTGAATCTTTCACTCGTATAATAAACAATGATGCTAATATGGAAAACCATTATTTCCAATTTGTAAATAAATTTGACGGTGTGAATTACAATTCTTTCAATCTTGGTGATGATATTGAATTTACAGATGCTTCTTACATAGGTTCATACTATGCAACTGCCGAAAACGTTCCAGATAAATATATTCAAATTGCAGAACAAGGCTATCCACTTTATTATTCATTAGAAAAAGGTGAAGAATGGTGGACTGGTGCTGGTGCAACTATCTACATGGATGGTGCAGAAAAGAAACTAAACGTTCAAGTGGACTTTGGTAAAGATCGTACACCATTAGCATTGAATACAGAACAAGAACTTGATCCAACATGGACATCTGGTTCAGGCACTATTCACCGAGCAGATACAGCAAATTCAACTGGTGCATCATGTCCAACATCTGCTAATTATTGGGCATCAAATTCTCAAAGTGTAAGAGTTCCTCAAGCATCATCAGATGATGCTTGTACGAGAAGTGCGATAGAGTTTGATACATCTGGTCTTGATAATTCCTACATTGTGACTGATGCAGATTTAACATTTTCAACTTCAACAGCACAATCAACTTATAATTGTTCATTCACATCAATAACAACTGATGATTTATCAGCATTATCACAAGCAGATGCTTGGTCACAGTTAGATGGTGATGGAACTGTTTACTTAGATAATGATGCATCATGTCAAACAACAGGTTCACATACAGTAGATTTAGGAACTACTGCTGATGGTCACATTCAAAATTCCAGTTTATTTTCAGTTGGGATAAAAGCAACATCTGAATCAAGACCAGATGGTTCTTCAAACATTGTAATTGGTTCATTATCAAGCACATCATTAACAGTGACATACGAATTACCAACTATCACAGCACCACCAACTAATCTTGTTGGTGCAGATGTTTCAACAAGTGCAATTAATTTATCATGGACAGCACCAAGCACAGCATCAGCAACAATCCCTGCTGTAACTGGTTATCGTGTTCAATCATCTGACTTTGCCTTTGCAAATACAACCTTACCAACTGGTCGAAGTGCCGACTCTGATACATACGGTGCATTGACTGGTGGTGTAGATATGGCAAACGCAAACCTGTATCTGTCAATGAATGGAACGCAAACAATATCATCAACAGTTATTCTAGACGAATCTTATCGTGGTAATCATGCAACACCAGTAGGTTCAAGCACAACTGTGACACTTTCCACAGAAGATACTGGTTCTGGTGATGGCTCTCAGAATAAAGATACAAGTTGTAGTGGTTCACCGACTGGTGGATTCACAAGTTTGACCAATTACGTTGATGGATCTGGAACTGGTGCAAATCCATGTTATCGAACATTCCATCAATGGAATGTAGCATCCATTCCAGATGATGTGACCATCACAAGTGTAAAGACCACCCTTGATGTGTCTGCAATAAATGGTAATGTAGATTTAAGGGTATATTCAATGGAAACAACACCACTTGGCGAGTCAGTAACATCAACTGCACTTTGGGATGATTTCACTGATGGTGATCTCTATTTGGACACAAGTGCTGTCACAACAGTTGCTGTGCATACACTTGACTTAGGTGCAACTGCAATTACAAACCTTACTGCTGATTTACAGAGTAAAGATGCATTTGCGATTGGACTTGTTAAAGATCCAGAGGCATCAGGTGCTAGATATTACAAAGCCATAACTGCAAGCGAACACTCAACCAGCCCTGCACCTACATTAATAGTTGAATACACTGTGCCTTTGTCACTTTCAAAAGATACTGATATGAATTTTGAGGGAACATCTAGTGCAGTCTTTGACGGTTCAATTAATTACATGACCTTACCAGCAGATAATACAATCATACCGACAACTGGTGCATTTACTTTGGGAACTTGGATTAAACCAGATATATTAAATTCCACATCAACATACAAACAAACAATCTTCTCTTACCCATCAAGTGAAGGTTCTGTTGATTTCAACATAGAAGGTAATGATCTAGAGTTTCGTTCTGGTGATGCAAATAATGATCCAATAATAGCAAGAACACACGGAATGAACTCTGGTTCTTGGAATAATATAGCAGTATCTAGAGATGGTTCTGATAATTTTGAGATTTTTGTGAATGGAACTCGACTTGGTGCAGTTGCAAGTAATTCTACTGCCATAAATGCAAAAACAGCTGGTGCAACTTATTACATTGGCACGGTATCAACAAGTAATTTCTTTGATGGAAAGATGGATGAGATGTATGTGCTTTCAACACAGTCTGATACTGTAATTGATAATATTAGTTCGAGAGGCGAAAATTCTTGGACTGATCTATCATACAATACAGGTGGAACTGGAACAACTTATTCACATACTGGAATTTCAGGGGGACACGGAACGTATGTAGCTTACAAAGTTTCAGCCCATAATAGTATAGGATTGTCAGGTTATGACTTGGCAGAAGAATCAACATCATCAACACCATCAGCACCACAATCACTTGCTGTTGCACCACAAATGGATGGTGATACTTTTGAAAATAAATTAACGTGGAGTAATCCAAGTTCAGAAGGTGGATCAAGCATTTCTTCTTTCAAGGTTTATAGAGGAACTGGTTCTGGTTTCACAGCAAACTCTGGTTCATTAATTGCAACTTTAGGTGATGTATTCCAATATACAAATTCAGGGTTAGATGGTCGAACTTCATATTACTATATTGTAAGTGCTGTAAATACTCAAGGCGAAGGAACTAAAACCTCAGAAGTTCAGGGAACTACAAAGAACTTTAATGTTATAGTAAAAGGTGTTAGGTTTGACAATTCAACTGCATTGGGTGGTTATGTATTACAAACAAACTCTACATCAGCAAATAATAAATTCACATTCAACTCAACTGGATTTACAATAGGTAGAACTTTGTCAGATGGAACTATTGACGGTTCTGATAGAATGACTGGTTTGTATGGTAGTCAAAACTTTACCATGTTTGATACTGGAAATAGTTTCACAGTGAAAAAGATAGTGAATAAAAATATAGCTGAAAATAAAGTGACTAATGACAATTGGGTTCATGCACAGTCCAATGTATTTGACATTGATTGTTCGTCAAATGGTGCTGGAAGTGACGTTAGACTTTATGTTAACGGAACTATTGGACACGTTCAAACAATGACAACACCATCTTGTGATTCTGATGATATAATTACATGGGATTCAACATTCACAGCTCATGGTGCTACAACTGGTGTAGGTGATGTATCATTGAATAGTTTGGTTATTGCAGAAGTTTTAACAACTGGTAAGTTTGGAATTAATCCAACATCACTCACATACGGATTATGGAACTCTACATCACAATCAACAATATCAACTACCACACTAGGAACTACATATTCTGCACCTGAAATAACATCTGCTGTATTACCAGTGTCCAAACCAACTGTCACAACCATTTACAACATGACTATGACCTTAGACACCGTAGCTGTTGCAGAATCAGGTGGAGGTGGAGGTGGAGGTGGAGGTGGAGGTGGCAGTCCAAGTGAAGGTGGAATATTAGGTGGTTTACAAGAATTTATTGATGAATCATTCGAGTTCAACATGGCATCAAAGGTTCACAAAGTTGAACTTGGTCAAACCATAACAGATAGCATTAATGTATCATGGAATCAACCAGAAGAAGTTAACATAATAGGAATTGATGCTGGTAGGTATAATTCATGGTTTGGATTCCAAAAGACTCCATTCACATTATTAGGTGATTCAGAAGGATTTTCAAATGCAAAATTACCATATAAAATAAGAATACCAGAAGTTTACTGTGATGATACTACTGGTAAAACAATGTGTGCTGAACCAATATTGTATGAAGTTCCAATTCTAGTCACTGGTCAGGTAAATGACGAGGTATTTAGAGCCGAAACAATGGTCAAAATAGATTTGTCAAAGACAGTCCAACCAGCTCTATTTGCAATATTCCTAGCATTTGCTGGTGGAGTAGGTGCAATAATTTACAGATCGAGTGTTAAATCCAAATCATCGAAAACAAGTGGAACAAGAACAGCCAAGAAGAAAGGTTCATTCCTTCGTGAATTAAACAAGGATTACAAATAGTAAAAACAACCTTAAAAAAAAGCAAGTTGAAGGTCTATTATGAAATATTTCATAATAATATTAGTTGGTTTAATGGTTACTCAGGCGTATGGTCAAACTGATAATTCAACCATAACAACAGAGTATATCATACCACAGAATATGACTATACCACAGAATATGACTATACCACAGAATATGACTATACAAATTCCACTTAACACGACAGCAATAAAGGCTATTGTGAGTGATAATATTAATGAAATAATAGATATGGTTAAACCAGATTACCCAGATTATATTTATTCTGTGACATCATTAACTGGTATTGATATTGAGACAATGCAACATCTTCTATCTGATGATGAAGAATTGGATGGTAGTATGAATTTTAGGTGGGAGAAAGCAGATGATGTTGTAATAAAGTCTATCAGATTTAATGATTTTAACGATTGGTTTTCCTTACCAGTTTTTCCTTATGAATTGGATGTTGATGATGGAATTATTGATTATAAGTTAAGTTTGCCACTACCAATATGCAGTTCAGGCATATATGATGATTGTATTGAAGAAAACAAGTATGCTATACCAGTCACAATAAAAGGAATTGCTGATGGTGTTGATTTCACAGTTGACACAGACATTATTGTTGAAGTGGTTAGTTTTGAATATTTAGACACGTTATATTTTCTAACAATTCCAGCTTTGATAATAATTATTGTTATTGCAAGTAAGAAAAGACGAAAAAGAGGCAACTTTTACAGTGATCTAGTCAAATACAAGTGATTAGTGATATTTATAGGTAATAAATGGTATTAGTATACTATGGCACTTTGTTTTAATGGTAACAGAGATTATGAGAGAGCAATTGATGAAATTGAAGAAGCATTATTATCAAAAATATGCCAATGCTGTGGCAGTCAAAAAGATGATATGACAAAAAAGTGCAAGTCTTGTCGACCAGATTGTAGAAATTGTGGTAATCTTTTACGACAAAAAAGTTTATCTTATTAAATAATATCTAAATCTTGTGGCGTTTGTAGATATGAATACACAGATTGAAGATACTGATGAGATAATTTTTGGTGATGAAATATCAAATGAGGGTTCTAATGAATATAATAGTAGTTTTGATATTGACTCAGATAGTAATGATGAAAATAGTGTGTATTATGGTGATGTCAATCCATTTACTTTTAGAGAAATGGATGGGAAATACTTTCCACCACCAGCAATATCAAGTATCAATACAAGGTCAACAATAGAAAACAAGTCAGCAATCTTACCAAACGAATGGATGAAATGGCACGAAAAATTGAAGAGGATAATAGCATCAGAGTCAGAAGAGAAGTTATTTACAGATGAAGAAGAAGAACTGCCACCCCAACAAGATATACAAATGCCTAGAGTATTACAAGCATTGGCAGATTTAGTTGAGAGATACAGAAGAAATACTAATGATATTTTAGATCCACCGTTAATAACAAAGAAGAAAGAGCAGAGAATGATGCAGAAGAAAAATAAAGATTTTATGGATACGAAGGCAAAACAACTTGTTATTGCAATAGTTGAACATTTAGAACATTTGATAATATATGGAAATTATCCAAAGGAAATGTTTGGGAATTATGATAAATACGCAATGGAATCAATAAGAGGTTCTAGCTATGAATCTCTTCATGCTGGATTAAAATTATTGATGTGTGCTGAAACAATAATTCCAAGTGCCGAATTAATTCAGCCTATAAAGAGAATATCTACTGCATTACCAACAGGTGTTAGTCAATGAAGATAAGATGTCTAGGTAATGATGTAGATGGAAAGATCGAAGTTTGCTATTTCATTTATAATGGAAAGTGGGGAGATATTGAATTAGAAAAACACCAGAGTCAACATGATGAAGAAGTTTGGTCAGGTTATGAGGAAATGAATAATGCCTGATGTAAAACAACCAAAGTCAATTGTTTATCACCCAAGTGATTTCATACAATATATTCAACAGACGTTAGGTGTCATAAATTTTCAAAAAGATTTCGATCACTTCTTTCTAAATGCTAGATTGTTTATGTCACTTGTCAATCAAACGAATGAAGCATTAAGAATGGGAATCGTGTCAACAAAAGATAATAAAAAATCACTTCATACAGAAGTTGTAAGAAGAATAAATCAAGTTTGGTATGGTCACATATACATTTGGCAACAGAGAGATAGTGATTACAATATCATAAAATGGAAAATGCGTTATCCAAAAACAATGAAAGTTAGTAGCCCAGAAAACAGTGATGAAGAATTAATAAAATGCCCAGCTTTGGAAAACATGAATCCAGTAAATCAAATTTCTGACAAAGGTTTACACATTAAGATAAGGGAGTTTGTTCCAATCAAATGGGCTTGGTGGGGTCATGATTATGCAAGTCTTGTGACATCAGGTAAGATGCATTGGAACTTTCAAGAAGGTCAGAAACCATATTTTGAATCTGATGAAGATGTTATTTATTCTGAGAGTTTAACAGATGATGTGAGTAGAGAATATTTTCATACCACAATTAATATTTTAACAAGGGAGTTTGAAAAATATCAGACATACATCTTCATGGAATTACATAAGATAATTGAAGAGAATCGTTCCATGATGGGTGACGATCATAAAGACGGTGAAGAAGATTTTCAAAGTTTAATCGGTGGAACTGAATAATGTCATTCAGGCAAAGAACAATTCATAAGACAAATAATAATGTGATTCTAAATCCAAATAAAGCTCAGGTAATTTTGATTCAAGGTGCAAGAGGTAGTGGCAAATCTGTTTGTGATGAAAAGTTTGGGGAGTTATTACATGATGAAGGTCACACAGTTCTAGATATATTATCTGCACCAAATCTAGAAAATTGTTATTGGGCTATATGTAAAAATTGTAAACAAGAATGGGGTAAGAAAAACAAATTTGAGAGAATGGAACTACATTGTAATTGTACTAAAAGACACCCAATTTTATTGGTAGTTCCAGAGTATGTAGATTTTGATGATTACAAATTAGGTCTATACAATGGTAAATATTATTCAAAACAAGAGTGGGCTAATATGGGAAATATAGAGTGGGTTACTGGTGATCCAGATCATATAAAGAAGAATAGAGGAACTGAGTGGATTAAGGTTAGAAAGATACCAGTTCCAAAAGCTAGAGATGCAAATAAAGATTACATCATAAGCCAGTTTAGAGATTGTCTATTAACAGCTAGAAGTGAAAGACGTATTCTTGTAATGAATCCAGCATTTTATAAAATAACATTTCATTGGCATAAGACATTAGAGTTGGTGATTAAAAATCTTGGTAAGATTGCAATAGAAAGTTTCAAACCTTTGACAGAGAAAGATTTGAAAAAGCCCAAAAGTCAGTTCACGAAATATGAGAAGAATTATCATAGAATGGCAGTTTGTATGAGAGAGTTCGGTTCTGTTGCACCATCTCAATTAAAGGTAGATCAATATGAGACATTGGCAAAAAAAGCTCTATTAGGTTTCGTTAGATTGTGTCGCCATTATAATATTTCATTGATTGGTGATTACCAACGACAAGCTGATGTGTTTGCAGGGATAAAAGACCAGCGAGATATTTTTATTTTCAAAAGGTCTAATCGTGATCTTATCCCACAAGAATGGGTTTGGTTACAAGATGATATTGATGCAAAACGAAGAAAGATAATTGAAAGGTATGGTAACAATCCAAGAGCTTGGGGATTAGCAAATCTGAAACATCCTAAGATTGAAGATTTATCAAATGAATATTGTTATGCTGTTTTTGCAAACAATCATGTCAAGCTTATGAAGATACCAATGCCAACGTTTCATCATAAACAAGAGATTGATAATTTTGAAAATGATACTGGAATCAAATGGTTCTTTACTGGTGAAACCACAACATCAATTGATACTGCAACAGGTGAAAAAGAAGTTGCTGTTGATGATAAGAATGAGAAGGCGTTGTATAATTTGATTGATGGTATGTTAAATCCAATTGGTAAAAAAGGAATGAAGATTGAAGAATGTTTTGCAGAGATAATGAGAATGGAAGACTCTGGTAGATTAGCAACTGGTTGGAAAGGAAAGAAACCTAACGCAATGCGAATGTGGTTCAGTAGAAGAAAGAAAAAAGAACAAGACAAGAAGAAGTGATGGTCTAGACCCCCACCTATTTCGATTAGATTGCATACTTTGTAAAACAAATCACGTAAGGGAAACCGATACCCCTGATCGACACAGTGTCACCAAAGACAAAAATTGGTCGCAATGATCAAAAATTGGTCGCAGATTTTTGTTTCAGTTTTATGCATAAATGTGCCTCAAAAATACGTGCTAAAGGTGTGCTAAAGGGCTGTGCGTGAGTGCATTTCGGTTAGTCGACAGAGGGGGAAATCGAAAATGCACACGCACATCGATGCATCTTATAGGCTGTTCATGTGCAAAAGTGCGTTCTCAAACTTTTTTTTTGTCGGTCAAAACAGTTTGTATATAATGAAACAGTCAAATTACAAACGTCTACGCCCATTAACGTCAGGCGAGAAAATCACGCCTAGTTTCTCGTAATAGCCACATACCTACCAATGATCGTTGGGGGTTTTAGCTTGTATAGCTGATCGATCCATCGATCTGAAAGTCTACTTTTTCTAATGATATAATGGTAAAAAATGTTTTAATATGTAACTGCATGAGTTTTTACATGGAAGTCACATCAATCAATACATCTAAAATTATAGATGATGAAACAATACAAAGATACAATCAAGAGTTTCAAGGAAACTATTTCATTCCAGAGTCAGAGAACAAAACCTTTGATGATGATAACTTGATGAACAGAACCTATGTTGAAAGTTCAAAAAAGATTGGTGGACAGATAGTTCCAATTGCAGTTGCAATTTGTGATGATGATAAGTTCAAAGATTCAGAAGAGAGTTCATTTAGGATTCATGGTAGAATTATAGATGGTAGACATAGATACATACAATCAAAAGCACAGGGAATTGATTGGGAAGTAAATTATTTCAGAGTTGTTTCATTTGACGAATATATGATTTTAAGATCACACTTTGATTCAAAGAAAAAAGAAAACCCAGAAGAACAGAAAGTAAAGTTCATGGAGTTGGCAGAGTTTATGTTTATAGAAAAAGCGATACCAAAACAAGATATTGGAAAGCTGATAGTTGACCATTACACATCATTATACTCAGCAACTGCAATTAGAAGTTGGTTGCCTGATGAATACAAAGATCAAGAGCAGGCAGAAAAAAGAAAAGGTAAGACCAAACCAATTGAAGAGACAAAGAAAGGTAAAGAGATTGCACAGAAGGTAGGTTCAGCAGATAAGAAAAAAATTAAAGAGTTACAAACACTTTATGATGATTCATTAAGACAGACTATCGAACTCAAAGAGTCCTACGACCAAGAACACAATGAGTTGTCAACATGGAGAGAACGTGAACCTTTCCTACTTAGTGAACCAATTGTAAAAATAGAGGGAACAGAAAATGAGATGGTGAAGGTAAGTATTGATCTGAATACAAAATCATTTACTGTTAAAAAACTATGATGGAATCAGAATCAAGTAAAGATTGGTTCAAGAGAGTTATTGAACCTGAAAAGAAAAAAGTTTATTCAAATGTTAAACAGGTAACACATTGGGCTAGACAATACATTCTTGCAAAGTATGATAGAGACAATAGTGAATTTTCTTCTACTCTTGGTGCAAACAAACACAAGTATGGAACTCACGCACAATTCAGAGATGATAAGAATGGAATAACTTACTGGTGTAAATTTGATCGTGAAAATTTTACATCTTATGGAAGACAGTTTAGAGAACATAAAGATACAGTCGGTGAAACAATAAACAAAGATATTATAGATTATCTTGAAGACAAAGACTTTATCATAATTGGTAAACCAACTGCAATATACATTGTAAGTGTAAAAGAAATAAAAGATGTTGGTAGAGATAGAATGAACGATGCTGATAAAGGATTACAAACAATTTCATTTCCAGTTCAAATTTTAAATAGACTTGATACATTAGAAGAATCTTTTGATGCATTAGATTGAAACGTTCAGTAAAGAATCATGACTCTGTTGAGATAGATGATGAGTATGGAACACCAAAAGTTTTTGGTAAAAAAGGTGAGATTACATTTCATGATTTGTGTAAGAAGATTGGTATACAACCAAAGTTAGATGTTTGTGGTTCAAAAGAAAATCATGTTGTAGATAATTACATAACAGAAAAGATGGATACATTGAAAAGAGATTGGTTAATGGATTGGTTTATGAACCCACCATATTCCAAAGTCGAGCAGTTCATGGAGTATGCATGGAAACAACATCGCAAATGGAATACGAGTGGATTAATTCTAGTATATGCAAAGACCGATACAGATTGGTGGCATAATTGGGTTGAATCAAAGGTTTATGATGCAATCTACAACCCTAACGCACCTAGACTATCAAACGGACTTAATGAGGTCACAAGACATTTTATTGACAAAAGGCTACACTTTATCAAGGATGGAAAGCAAACTAAAAATTCTGCACCTTATCCATCAGTTTGGATATGTTTTTGGAAGGATAATTCAGCTACAACGTTTCAAACTAATAGCTAAAAGATTTTTACCCAATATCCTTTTGTTTAGGGAAAAAAGACATTATAATGATACAGTTTGGTTTATGGAGATGCAAGATGTTTATCGGAAGGATTTTTACGATTGGGTAAATATGACACCAGATTGGGTTTTACACAATTTATCGGAGGATTGGAACTGTGGGTTTAAACAAAAGACAAAGGGATAATTTCTATCCCATAGTTATGGAACAGCAAAAAGGCGAATATTGTTCAAGGTGTGGTCATACCCCAGAATCATTATTGGTGTGGGGATTTGATGCTCTATTGATAATTGATCATAAAGATAACAATAGTAGGAATAACAAATTAGAAAATTTACAGTTATTATGCAGAGGTTGTAATAGAAGAAAGAATCCTCACAGACCTAAAAGTTATGAACGTGCAGAGACACCAGAGTTTGCAACAAGTAAGGTCAAAGAGAGGCTTTACAGAAATTGGATAAAGGGAAAGATTATGACTGAACCTCATCACATATCAGTTGAGGATGCGATAAATTCAGGTGCAGAATATTGTGAGATTTCCCAAATCACAGTTAGAAGGTATCTTCAAAAATTAACATCTAAAGAAGGGTTGTATACACTTGGTTATCACAATGACGGTGAATCCCATGTATATGAAAAGGGAACTGAACCATACTATGATGATCCAGCAATGCAAGTTCCACCAGAGCTCTAATTACAGAAACTAATATACTGCAAAATTGTTAGAAAATTATTATGTTAGGGTTCAAAAAAGATGGAAAATTTAGACCTACTGGTAAATCATCATACGTTGCTCCTACTGGCAGATCACCTTTTGGAAGTTTGGAAGCTGAACTTGATAATAAAAAAGGAAGTAATCAGCCAAAAATGACCCCTGCAAGATTTGTTAATTTTGCAAAAGGGAAAAAAGATGAATTTATTACTAGAAGAGATAGAAATGCTGAGATTGATAGAATTAAGAAGAATAAAAGTTTAACAGGTGAACAGATGAATGAGGCGATTAAACAAGCAAGAAATAGATTCAGATCAGAAGGTGGTAAGGTAGAAGATTTACAGAAAAGTGAAAAGCTGACAAATCTAAATCTGGAAAGACAAAGGGAAGGTGAGAAGGCAAAGAAAGATGAGATGGCGTTATTAGATTTACAGAAAGAAATGTTAAAAATTGATGATTTGAATATTGATCAAACAAGTGAAGAATATGATAAGGTTGTAAAAGATATTTTAGGTCAAAGCAAAATGTCTGGTGCAATGGGTGGTGGAGAAGATAATGCTTTGAGAGATAGATATATGGAAGCATACAGAGAAGATTTAACTTCTGATGAAGAAAAGAATTTGAAGAAAAAATATCCAGAGTTGGATTTTTATGAACTGAAAAGAAAAAAATTAGAACAAATTATAAAGTCAGGTGCAACTGATGAAATTACTGATTTAAAGACAGGTAAAAAAACTACAACGATGAACAAAACAAGATTAGAATTACTAAGTAATAGATTAGACCAGTTGAGAGGAACTGGTAAAGTTTTAAGACAGGGTGTGGCTAGAGCTGGTGCAAAATCAGCATTAGGTCAAACGATAACATCAGATGGTATGATGAGTGATTCATCAATTAGAAGTTTTGCACAAAGAATTGGAGACAATGTAAAAATGTCCGATAAAGATTTCAGTAGGATTCCAAATTTTGCAGTTGCAGTTCAGTCAATGACACCTGAACAGAAGAACTATCTGCTAACAATTACAGACAAGAAGCAATTAAAAAAAGAATTTGAAAGATTGGACAAGATAAAAAACACAAAGTCAAGAGAGTTGGAAAAACAAAGAAACTATCTTGGAAAGAAACTGTTAGAGTTGCAACAGAAAGGAAATATGCCAAATGCAAGTCCAGAAGACCTTGAAAAATTAACAAAAGCAATTAGGATAATAGATGATATTGATCAGGTTTTAGAATTGCGAGGTTATGAAATGAGTGTAGCTAAAATGGCAGTAGAGGGATTACCAGATGATTTATCATCAGTAAGGGAATATAGAGAAAGAGCAAGACAGTCAAGAGATGAGTATGATGAGAGACAGAAGCAACGAGGTAATTCAAATGTAAATATAGATGCTCAGAAAAGACGAGAGCAATTATTATCAATGGGGATTATGAGTTAAGATGGGTTTAATCACAGCTTTAGTTGCATTAGTAATATTCATAATTTTAATTTTAGTTGTTTGGGGATTCATAGGTAGTGTCACTGGTGGATTGCCATCATCAGAAGGTGGAGTTTGCACTTTATTATTTGGTGCTGATTCAGACTTTTGCAAGTCAGCGAGAGATAGTGAAAGGAATCAAGAAGAAGTAGAGAAAGATCAAGAACAAGCTGAAAGAGTAAAACCAAAGCCAGTAAGTGAGGGTGGAATTGGTGGAGATTTGGAATGTACGTTATTTGTTAATGTGTTTGCAAAACTTGATGAACGGTTTCCTACTGAATTATATGTAAAAATTGATGAGAATAATACAAATACATACCAATGGGAATGTTATCAAAGTGAATGGGATTCATTCTTATCGTCACTCGGTAATCTAAATTTCACACCTAATGCTTTCTTTTTAGCTGGTGAGACAATTCACACTGAAATAGTATTAAAAATGAAGGATAATAAGAATTACAAATATGATGCAAATCTAAAAGGTTATGAAATGATGTATAGAGATATTCTAATCACTCAGACAACTGGTAATATTCCAATGCCTTACAATCTTAGTCCATATTCAGAGTTTGTTATTCCTAATGTTATTTATGGTGATTATGATTTGGAGATATATTATGGTAGAGTAATAAATGATCTTGAAGTAGGTCAGCCAATAAAATCTAATTTGTGCATGGATGAAAGTAAGGTTCAGTTGATTGAATTAAAATATGCACCTACAACAAGAGGTGGTTATAGTGGTGAAGATAATAGTGAAAAATCACCTAACGCAGTCACTACTGGAAACAGAGTTTTACCACCTTGCAGATAATGTTGCTCGACTTTGTGAGAGAGTTAGTATTCTAAGAACCGACAAGATATTCTAAAATTCACGCCTAGCAACACCGTCATTTCCAGTCCAGAATTTGTTCAGATTACACTCGACATTTGTGTGTGCGAGAAAACAAAAAGGTCAAACGTGGGTGGGTATAGAAAGTTGACCAAATGAGCAAATCTAATCTAACCAAATTGTTTAAACGAAATGATAACTAACCATATTGTGTGTGTATGGATTAACTTCTCTATAATGCATAGCCGAGACTAAACGTATCAACGCCATGCACACATTTTTCTATTAATTTGATTAATTCTAGGTTTTAATACTGCTAGAATGAAGGATATTCGTGGCAAACGAACAGATACTTTATCAGATGAATACTAGGTATACATTAACAGTTTACAAGTGCTTATGGTGCAGTTCTCCAATAGAAGAGGTAGGAAATAGAACCAAACCAGCAAAGAAATTCTGTCGTCATACTAACTGTGGAAAATATTTCAGCGACTATGAGAAAAACATCAGAACTGCTCATTTCATACAAATGAATGACAAACAACAGGTAAAACTTAGACAAGAAATATGGATAAATTTTGTGAATAATAACAGAGAAAATGAATTAAATGATGAAGTAAGTAAGGTTGCAAGTCTAATGGTCGACATGGGAAAGCCAGTTGAAGATGTCATGGCTATTATCAAAAAGGCTATAAAAAGAAAAAAATGAACATATTCATAATCCTAATAGCAATAGGGGTTCTAATTTTCTTAACACCGTTAGGATATGGTTCAGAACACCACATGGATGATCCGATACATTTCCTATTTCATGGCTGGGGAATTGTGCTAGTTGCACTAGCATTGTATTATAGGAACAAATTAGAAAAAGTAAAATAACCTTATTAGTATCTAATATGCCAAAGTATACTTGTGGTAGATAATTCACCAGTAAAATTTGTTAAGAAATTCGTAAAATATGTAAAACATAGTGGGTCAGAGGAAAATTATCCAGAGGATAGAATCTATGTCAACATGACAATTGCAGTTTATCGCCTATTCAAGGAATGGGATTCCATAAAAAATGATGAAAAGCTAAGAGCCGAGTTCATCAAGAGATTCAACCATGATAAAAAAATGATAGAGAAATTGGAGTACATTCAATGAAGTTTCTAATAATATTATTACTTGTAATAGGAACTGTTCCAGTATATGCTCAATTAGATGTGACAACCGTTCCAGAAATTGAAAATTTGCAAGAATGTATGCAGAGTGAGATTAGAGGTGGAAAGGGCTGGGTTCCATTTTCAATAAAGATGTTTTACGATACAACTAAAGATCATGTGATGTCAGTCGAACATCAGGGAGACACAAATCCTAAAATTCAACAGAGTGATAATGTAATGATTTTCCAATCAGATGGAGAGGACACATATCAACTAAGTACACAATTAAATTATGATACATCTCAAAAAAGAGCCATTTACTTTGAGTATTGGTCAGAAGGAAATGCAATGCATACAGAAATAATAAATTATAATGATAATACATTTTGTAGGACATTTCTAATAACTACAACAGAACCACCAATCATTCCAACAGCAGAAGAGTTGTTAGGACAATCTGCATACCGAGCTTTGACAGAAATGCCACTCATCAAAGATGCAATTAACCAAAACACAAATGCGTTAAATGGTGCTTTGGTATTCTTAACTCTTGCAGTAATAATGACTCTACTGGTAGGCTTCACACAAGCAATTGTGTATGTTATGAGAAAGAAAACTCAGAAGAAACAGATTAGACTATTTGATGAAGCAATTAAAAACTCTAACAAGGCAACATCAAACTCTATGGTTGTGATTGAAAAAGTTGAGAAGAAGGGAGATGAACTGTTAGAAAAAATGAAGGATATTATGGGTAGAAGAATTGATGAAATGACAAACTCTACAAATATGGTGATGCTTGACCTGACAAAAATAGTTGAGACAATTAAAGAAGAGAATCCAGATTTGAAGATTCAAGTGCCAAAAGTTCCAGAGAGATTGAAAGTTGAAGATATTGAGAAACTGAATGATGATGATAAGAAGAAACTAGCACGAAGTTTACGTGGAATGAAGGACTCTGTATCAGTAAAGAAATTGAGAATGATTAGTGAGTTGTTTAAGAAAAAGGAAGAAAAGAAAAAAGAAATAGATGAAAACCTACAATCAAAGGATTACGAGGAATTAATAAAAATTTACAATAACATGATGCAGATTGAGGAAAGGAAAGATGAGGAAGAAAAGTTAATGATGGATGTTTACTATGAATTAAAAAGACGAGAGGAGAAGAGGGATGAAGAATGATTGAGAATATATTATTACAGATAATGGACATTGACGAAATCTTCAAGCTTTTCCAGATACCTGTTGAGATAAAAGGTGTTGAAACTGTAACAAGTTTCGTTCCGTACATCGTGATGGGAATATTTGGCTTCCTTGCATTTCTAGGGATTAGGGTTTACAAGAATTATCAAGAGTTTCCAAACGATGAAGCTCGAGTTGGAAAAGTAAAGATTCACTGGCAGGGAAATTACACGTTTGAGGGAAATGTCAGTAGGTATACTTTACCAATATTGCCTTCAACTATGGAAGAGTTGAAACAGACAAGCTGGTTCAAAAAAGCTGGTGAAGAATTAGAACAGTTGTTGCAGAGCAGAAAACTTTTCTTGTATGAGATGAAAGTTACTGACTTTGAAGGTGCATTTGATATAAAAGGTAAGAAAGAGTCAGCACTAATAATTTCATCAGGTGACTTAGGTTCTGACAAATTTGCGTGGGAAGATACCAAAGGTCAGTTCTCATGGGGAACTTTAAGAAAAGAAAAAATGAAGAATGTGTTTGCACATTCAAGTTCAAGATACTTTGATCCAACTACAATAGATGATAACATTAGAGATGTTTGGGTGATAGCACCTATTCCTATATCAGACACAACAGAAGATTTCGGATACGACACATTTGATGATGAGAAATATACTTTAGATGTTTCAATATTACCAAATATGCCATCACTTGCTCAGGTAGTTCCATATCTCGTAGCAGTTGCACGTTCAAACGAATTAATTAGAAGTAAGAATATTCAACTTGACAAACTAAAACATCTCTTAGAGGAAAGAGATTCCAAACTAAACCGTTCACAAAGAGAGAATGATATACTTAGAGCAATCTCAGCTTCTGAACCATTAATTGGAGAGAAAAATCCGAAGATGCCACCTGAAAAACCAAGCCCATTTGTTTGGTTCATCATGTTTGGTATAGCTGGTTTGGTTGGAACTCGTTTACCAGATTCAGTTTCACAGTTAAGAGAATTAGACCCAATGATCTCAGGTTTTCTTTGTGTAATTGCTTTAGCAGGGGTTTATTATATGACAACACGCAAGAAAGAAGATGAGGAGGAACTTGGATGAGTTTAGATGAGACAGATGTTCAAGAACTTGTAGATCAGATAACAGAATCCCAATCTGAAAGACCTGAAACAGAAGAAGGAATAAAAAAAGCAATCGTTGGAATATCTGAATTTTTGACCATGCCAACAGTGAAAGATGAATTTGGAAGATTATCTAACACACTTTACCAATATGAGTCAAATAATCAGCATGAATTTAATTTGAATAAAATAATGATTGACAATTCAATGCACTCTGTTTATCAAATGACGATAAATTTAACAAAGTCGTATTATAAGATTGATACAGTTCCAGAGGAACAAAATACAATAAGTGAAGAAAGTAGAAAGTTAATGAACCCAAAAGACGGTATTTTAGATAAAATTAAAAACATTGCACCAGTTCAGCCAAAGCCAACATCTCTGAAAGAGGCAGTTGAAGATCCATACATAATGGCGTATGATATAATAACTCAAGTAAAGAATGTGCCAAATCTATGGAAAAAGTTTGTAAAATTCCATGAGGATAATGTTTTAAGAAATTATGCCTTTGATGGTCAAGGAATGGAAAGATGTTTGGAGTTAGAGAGGTGGTATTTCAATGGAACTGTACAGACAAACATTCTACAAATAATTACTGCCAACAATGAGTTAAGCAGAGAGAATGATACAGAAAGAGTTGCGAAGGTTCTAACACAGTTCTATCAGCAGAAAGAAAAGCATAGAATGGATATGCCACCACAGTAAAAAATTCTTTTATTGTATTAAAAAATGAATATTTTGTGAGTCAGAGCCTTACACATTTTGTGCGAGTCGGAGAAATAAACAACTCCATAAACGAATTTTCCATTCCCCTAGCGTAAAAAACTAGGGTGTTTTTTCTTCTTTTGACGTTTTAATAGTAGTTTATGAATAATAAAATATGCCTGATTCGTTCAGTCGCAGATTCAGTCGCAGATTCATAACCAAGAAAATAGGTGGTAAACTTGTTCATTTCGTTGTTGAGGATAGCCAAAACGCAAGAATGAACGCAAATAATTTAATGAATACAGCCCAATTAGACGTTGCAGATTACATAGATGATCTAAACCAAGCTGGTTTAATTAATAAAAACAACATGATTGTAGGTGGTCAACCTTGCTACAAGTGTAAAGGAAAGGGATACATAGATGATCATATCTGTGGTTACTGTGCTGGAATTGGCAGAAGAAAAATCAAGTAGTTATTATGAGAAAATTTAGTTTTTGACGTTTTAATAATACCAAAATTCAATGCAATTATGAGAAAGATAATGATTGATTTAGTAATAGCCGAATACATAAAGAAACAAAAGAAGGTGGATGAATGGTCAGAACAATAGACGGAAAGAAAAAACCATTTGGAGATCCTATCGTTTGGACTCCAAAAAAAATTTCATCGAAAGATATGAAACTTTCAGTAGATGAGATAATTGCACACTCAAATGACGATGCAGTTGCAAGTGGAGTAGATTTAGAAGTTTTAGAACCATATAGAAGAGGCGAGATAGATCCAAAGTTGAATGAGATTGGGTTAAAAATACTGAATCAGACAATTCCTAATTTAATAGACATGAAAGAAAAACTTTTAGATAGAGATAAGCAATTAGGAGAAAGGGTTGCACTATCAATAAGAACTGGTGACAAGTCTGCATCAAAAGTTCTATCCATAGAAAGTGCAGATGTAAGACAAACAATTAGAAGTATAGATGAGATAGTAGAGAAATTACAGTTTGTAAAGGGAAATGTCCAAAAAAGTAATTTAAAACAACTTCTTGAGGTAAAGAAAATAGTAAAACAGTTGGAACATCAAGGTCATGTCATTTTTTACGGTGGTAAAAGAAATTGGTGGGAAGGTAGTCCTTTAGATCAAATGGAAGATGAGATGATTGGATATAAGAAACAATCTAGAGAATCAAGAGTGACGAAATATCAAATTGATAAAATTTTGAGAGAGGCAAAAGACAGAGCAGATAATGACTAAAATAGTAAAAAATCTTTTAATGCGTTAATTATTTCCTTACTACGTGGGTATGGGTATAGAATACGTTATTGAAATGAGGATAAAGAATTTCCCAATTCCTAGTGATTCAAATGATAAGTTAATGTTAGCTGGAATGGTCATGGGTAAAATTTCAGAGATAATTGAAAAAGGAGATAGTGACTTTGAATGTTCAGTAGTTGGTTTAAAGGCAGATGGAGATAAATATACTGGCAGATTGACTTTTCCAAAAATAGAAAAAGGTTCAAGTGTAAAGTCACTCAGTCCAATGGATGTTCAAAGTGGTGTTATCAAAGTGACCGATTCAGAAATAAAGGCATTTGTGGGAAAAGAAGAAAGGCTTTGGAAACCTGATATTCAAATATTAAAAATTTGGTAAGATGAACTGTGTAAAGTGTAAAAAAGGTGCAAGGTTAAAATTAGTTATATTTGATCCGAATGGAAATTTTCAAGAAGGTTATACTTACATTTACGGAATATGTCAAAACGATGGAGAAAAGTTTGTTAGGAATCTAAACCAGAAAGAAAATAAACTAATAATGCAAATGCGACAAGCCAAATTAGATAAAAAACAGATTTGGGAGAAAAAACAAAAAATGAGAGATTTATGCAAGGTTTGTCATGAACCAATACCTAATGAACGATGGTATTTGCAAGTGATGTCACAGTCAAACAAGATAGTTGCATCTGGTTATATCGATAAATACTGCATAAGAAAAATTATGGTCGGGTTAAACATAATAAAATTCAAAGGTTCGCAAACTTCGTTTGATGATTATACAGAGGATGGAATGTGACAGTAAAGAAAAGGTGTCTGTATACAGAAGTAGGTAAACTCCCAAACTATCTAATTCATGAAAGATCACTTTCAATATCTGCGTATACGACAACAGTGACGATATATTCATGTGAGGGTGATAAATCACACCCATCTCACTTGGTCAGATTAGACTTTGGAAAAAGACTTGATACCACACAAGTAAAGGGATTTTTAGTTCCAGAGGATTCAAGGAAGAGATTATTTCCAAGAGATAAGCATCTTAGATGTCCTATTGGCAAGTGTAAAATGTCATTCAGAAAAACTTTGACAGAAAAACTTGGTGAAACAACTGGAACTGTGGACATTTACAAATGCAATGGATCTGCAAGAGGTCATTATGGTCACATAACAAGAGTTTCACATGGTATTCTGGATGGTCTTAAAATACCAATTATTATAGTGACTATTGAAAAAGAAAAAGAGAACTACTAACGTTTTCGTTTAGCAGTTTTTCGCTTTTTAGTAGTCTTTTTTCGCTTTGGAGCTTTTCGCTTTGGAGCTTTTCGCTTTGGAGCTTTTCGCTTTGGAGCTTTACGCCTTTTAGTTTTAGCTTTTGCCATGATTTTTCATGCATATACTACTATTTATGGTTCGATTTTACCAAGTTTTAGAGGTTTTAATAACGCAAAATTGTTAGAAAATTGTTATGACAGTTTGGAAAGATATCAAAGGTAGAATAAGATCAGATGGAAATTATGGTAAAGCAGTCACACCAATTAACGCAAGTTCAGAATCAAGTGTAATGGTGAAACAAAAAGACCTCGATAAAGAAGAAAAGAAAAGAGAAGAAATGATAAAGCAAGAAATGAAAAAACGAGAAACTATTTTTTATCCGAGTCCATTCAGAGGTAATTCAAGTGGAGCTCCCAAGATTAATTGGAATTTTGTAGACAGGCAAAAACAATCTGAAAAGTTAAGAGAAGAGAATCTAAACAGATTTGGAACGACAATGCCAATGGGTTGGACAAGTAAGAAAGTTCAGAAAATGACCGAATCTGCAAGTGGTAAAACAGATCAATTTTTGGGTGGTGTGTATACTCCAGAATCTGCAAGTGGTAAAACAGATCAATTTTTGGGTGGTGTGTATACTCCAAATGTTGACAAAGTATGGGATGCAAATAAGCAAAAGTGGGTAGATAGATCATTATTAGAGAAAGTAATGGAAGAAACACAATCATCAAAAAAAGGTTCACCAATAGAAGAAAAGAAACCAGAAGAAAAGAAAAAATCAGAGCCATACGTTAGTTATGGAATTTCAAATCCAGATAGACCGAAAACTTGGTTGGAGAAATTCAGAATTGTCAACAAGGTTCAGTTGAAACCAACTTTTTCCGAAGAGTCAGGTAAGAAAAAATATGATTTTTCATTTATGAATAGAAAAACAAAACAGCAAGAAGAGAAAACAATTCCAGATTCAGTAACGATTGGAAAACATATAACAATTTATGACAATAATGGAAAACCAGTTAAAACGAAAAGTGGCAAAGGAAATATGCAATATGGAGTTGGAAGACCAATCACAAATCAAAGTATTCTTAAAGTTAGAGAAGAGTTAGCAGAGTTAACAGATAAGGCTGGTTTTGAACCAATAGATTGGGATTTGAGAGATGAGACTGGAAATATGTTAAATACGAATCAGGTAGGTTTGTTGAGGATGATGATGTTGAATGAAGCTGGTTTGATATAGAGGTAAACATCTAATGGTGAAATTTATAAAAAAATGG